>VTLG01009795.1_pt1 | contig 18907 bp, 24 predicted proteins | sample 4694571 | NCBI WGS metagenome assembly VTLG01 (sample SAMN12604809, study PRJNA352737) | marine metagenome | biome: ENVO:00000447; feature: ENVO:00000209|ENVO:00000569|ENVO:01000036; material: ENVO:00002151; isolation source: viral sequences binned using virsorter ...
TGAAAGACTTGACCCCTTGCTCGTCGATGGTGTTGACCGAAAAATTAAAATGGAAGTTTGCACCGCCCGAGCCGCTGAACCCGCCCGACATCCGCGAGGTTGGGGTAATGTCCACCTGTTCCGGTCCCGCCTCGCCCGCCAGAAACAAGGTCGGCGACGATACCATCCCGTTGAAACCATTGGCGGCGGGTGTGATGCCGAGTCGGTCCCTGGCGCGATCCGTCACCATGTCCTCAAAGTCGTGCATCAGAGTCGCCGCTGTAATATCTTCCATTTCTGCCTGAATCAATCCCTCTGTCAATGCGGCATTAATGGCGCGGACCCAATCGGGGGGAAGCGTTTTCCCTTGAAACATCTTCGGGATTATATTCTCGACTAATTTGCCCGCTTGTTCTTTCGACAAGCCGAAGCTCATTAAATCCTTTATAAATTCAACCTTTGCAATCCCGGCACTTTGGTTTGGCCCTGCTTGGAATTGTGCTGTCCGACCCGTCGGTGCCGAGGTGTCGCGGACACCTTTGACCAACCCTGCAAATGCTTCGTCGATGTTTTCGATTCTGCTAATGTCGCCACCGGCAGTTTCAAATGCCCGCAAAAAACTGCCCGTTGCACCCTCGGCGCGAGCCGCCGCCGATGGTCCCGACCCGATGACGATGTCCCAAGCCTTCTCTGTCAATATCCCGCCGATGATCGCACCGACAGGGCCGCCAATCATCCCGCCGATACCCTGGCCGATCGAGGTCATCCCCGCCTTGAAGTCGCCTGTCTGCATAACGTCCGTCAGACCACCGACAAGCACTTGCCCGATCCCCGTCTTTGGATCGCGGATCTCACTGCCCAAAGATTTAAGAAGCGACCCGCCCGCTTTTTCTCCGACCTCTTCGGTCGCCACGACAATCGGCCTCGTCAATTCTTCGCCGATCTTTTTGCCATCAGCGGGCGCTTTTTTCTTTATCGTCTCGGTCGCTTCGTCCCACTTTTCGGTGACCTCTTCCATCCCCTTGTCGACCAAATGGGAAGCCGATTCTGCCGTTTCACGAATTGCACCTGTCACCTCATCGACATTTGCGCCGATGTTGTTCGCAATATCGTCTGAGTGCTTTCCAATAGCAGTAAACGACTCATCGATCGAGCTTGTCGTTTCTTCCCATCGTTCTTTGAACGTCTTCGGAGCATCGACGGTGATCGGGGTGAAATCAATCTCATCGATAGTAACGCCGAAGACCTCACCGAGAGAGTTGATCTGTCGAATAACCGCATTGATCCCGTCGGTAAAGGTCTTTTGAATGAAATTGACCCCCGAAACAAGCGGGAACTTGATTACATCCCAGATGGCGAGAAATCCCTGTTCAAGGGGTTTCCAGATGATCTTGCCCAACTCGATGATGATGCCGAGCGCACCGCCCTTGCCGTCCGATCCGACCGCAAAGGTCGTCACGACGCCCGCCGCCGCCGCAAAGATCCCGCCGATATTACCGAGGAATTCCTCGGCAAAATCCGCGTTGTTAAAAAGCTCGGTGAGGATATTGATCGCCGTATTTTTGAAGCTGACGATAAAGGTCAGGGCATCCCGAAACATCGTGTCAATGCCGCCGAATGCGGTGATCCATTCATTCGTGCGGTTGATTGCCGGGATCAAAAATTCTTCGACGACTTTTGTGACGATCGGCAGAAATGTCTCGCCGACCGAAATGCCGAATTCGGACATCCCCGAGGACAGCTTTTTCATCGCACCATCGAATGATCCGAGGCGCGTCTCGGCCATGTCCTGGGCAACGCCGCCCGACTCTTTGATCTTCTTGTCGAGGGCGCGAAGCGAATGGATGCCCTGCGCCCGCAAAGCGTTGATCGCCCTCGCCCCTTCGGTGCCGAATATCTCAAATGATTGCTGCGTCGTGACAGACTTATCCTCCAACTGCGTGAGGATATTACTCATCGGGAGCATCTTGCCACGCGCATCCATGAAGGTCAAACCGAGCTTTTCCGCTTCTCTCGCCGCCTCCTTGCTCGGGTTAATCATCGAGCGTAATGCCGAGTTGAGCGACGAGCCGCCGATACTGCCCTGCAAGCCCGCATTGGCGAGCAAGCCGAGGGCGGCGGTCGTTGTATCGAAATCCACGCCCGCCGCCGCCGCCGTCGGCCCAACCATTTTAAAGGCTTCGCCCAACTGCCCGACATCGGTATTGGCGTTGCGGGAGGTTTGCGCGAGCTTGTCCACGACCCCGTCCAGTTCGCCCGCAGACATACCCATGCCCGAGAGGATATTGCTCGATATATCTGCCGCGGTCCCGAGTTCCATGCCCGCCGCCGAGGCAAGCCCGAGAGTCGCGGGCAATGCCGACATGATCTGATCGGTATCGAAGCCCGCCATGCCGAGGAACTGGATACCCTCGGCGGCATCGTTGGCAGAATGGGCGGTCGTCGCGCCCATCTCGCGGGCGAGCTTTTCCAGTGCTTCAAATTCTGCACCCGTCGCCCCGGTGATCGCCGAGACATCGGCCATTGATTGCTCAAACTCGCGAGCTTGATCAAACGCCGATTTAAGCCCTGCGCCGACCGCCGCAACGCCACCGACCGCCATCGCGCCCAGGGCGACGGTACTGGCTTTAATGCCCGCGAGAAACGATCCTGGCTTGTTCTCGTCAAACGTATCGCCAGTGACGCGCTGTATGTCGCGCATCCCGTCGCTGAACTGGTCATTCAGCCGAACCGCGACTGTCAGATCCTGCCTTACTGCCGCCATCGGATTCCTTTAAAATCTGGTGTGTTTCGTCGGCGATGACGTTAAACGCCTCGGCGACGATGCACGGCATTTCGACCAGCTCGGAATATCCGAGGTGGCGGTGATACGTTCCCGGTTGGGCTGAATGGCCGAGGGCATGTATCTCATAAAGTGCGCGACTCAGATCGGTGATCTTGCGAGCAGGGCATCCGAGATATGCCTCCTCGCCGAGAAGACCGCCTCGGTCCTCCCCTGCGGGATGGAGGCATATCTGCGGCTTGCGTCGCCCTGCACACGCTATGCACCCGCGACCGCTTCCGAGGGTAAACCATCTTGCCGCGCCACGAAGTTTTTTAGCTCATCCCCCGTCATGTGTGCCGTCTCGCCCAAGACTTGCACGATCTCCATAATGAGTGAATCGTTTTGCGAGGTCGTCGTCGGATTCGGGATATTGAGAAAGATATCGATCGGGTCGGTCTTCTCGACCCCATCGAAGACGAAGCCCTTGAACCCTCGCGTATGGTTGACGAACCGCTTGAGCAATTTCAAGACCTCGACCGGCATCTGCCGCACATTGCCGCCATGCTCGGGGTCGTCGAGCCAGGTCTTGAGATGCTCGTCTCGCCATTTGTGGACCGCCTCGTCGTCCTCGTCATACAGCGTGTTGATCGGCTTAAGCCGCTTGATCTCAAGCGATAGTTGCTCGTCCTCGTTCAGATCCCGGTTGCCCTTCCATGTTGGCACATACCGAAACCAAGTGATGCCCAGTTCCATAATCGATAACCCTCTGCGTCATAGTTGAGCGGATCGGACTCCGTACAGATTGCACGGCGAGGCGACGCAGTACCCCGACGACCCGCTCAAGGGTCGCGTCATCTCTTAATCGAAGACGAGGCTTATCTCGTCCTCGCCACTGCTCGATGCCAGGGCGGTGAGGTTCGCCGTGTACCTGATCATGTCGGCATCGGGCGAGTCGCGTTGTGATGGCGCGACCTCGGTGATATTACAGTTGATCTTCATCCGCTTCGCCGTGGTATCGCCGAGGGTGATGACCACATCCTTCTGCACCCCGCGCCGAAATTCGTTGAACAGATATACCTCGTCCTTACGGACAAGGAAATCGATCGTCCCGGTGACCTCGCGGTATGCAGGGACGGTCACATCGGCCGCCGACGAACCACCGAATTCAGTGTTCAGGAGATCGATCCCCGTATTGATCGAGATCGAGCCGCCCAGGTGCGTGATCGTCGTCGAACCGTTATCGAGCGACAACGACCCCTGCGTCCCGAAAAGCGGATCGCCCGCGAAACTCCCGGTCGGCACATATGGCGCGACCGCATCATTATCGGACCATGAGGTCGAGGCGATCGTCAACGTGTTGGTCGAATAATTGACCGCCGTGACTTGCACATCGTCCGTCGAGCCGACAGAGATCACCGAGTATTTGCTGAAAAAATCGGCATCATCGACAATCAAAGCGGTCGCCGACGACCCTGCGCCATTGGCGAGCGTGTTGCCGGTCTGGATGTATTCCTTGCCCACGCCCGAAACGGTCCATGTAATAAACGAATCGCCCGACCAGTTGAACGTCAGGTTCTGAACGATCGCCCCGTATACCCCTTCGGTCAGATCCGTCGTCGAGCGATAAATCGCGCCCGATAAAGCGGTCGGATCTTTGAGAAGCGAATATGTGACCGACGAGCCACCCGCGACCGTCTCGGTGCCCATCGCATGCTTGATCATATCGCCGATGTCGGGCGCGGTCCCTGCTGACCCCGAGGGGCGAAGGATGCCGCTCGCCGACCAGGGTTGTACGGGGGTGCGCGTCGTGGTCTGCTCGATGCGCGAGCGAGTGTTGCGCCGGTCGCCAGGAAACTCTCGGCCGACAGGTGCGCCCATCGTGATCGAGGTCGCCCGAAAAGCATCGGCGGCGGCGGGCTTGATTGCGGTACCATATGTGGACTCAGCCTTGAAAAACCCAACAAGATCCGAGCCGTAACTGAAATTATCGACTCCCATTATTCCGTCTCCTTAACTGGTGTATACTTGCAGTTGTATCTCGGCTCGTTGTTCAAACTGAGTCCCGTCTGCACCGATTTCTGATGCGTCGATCCGCTCGACATAACACTGATCGACTGCGTCGGACAGGGTCGTTTTATTTACGAGTTCTTGCACGGCGCGACAGGTGCGCCATAAACGGATCGTGATCATCTCGGTACCAGAATACGTGGCCGAGGATTGCGACCCGGTGACAATCACCTCGATCGAGAGGAAATTGATCTCCCTCTGATCGGGTGAGTTTACAGCCTCCGTCGAGGTCGGGACGACCACGACGTTGACCTTGCCGGGATATTGCTCTTGTGGCGCTCGCCAGTAATTATCGACGCCGTCGAGCGTGATCCCATCGTCGTATGATGTATCAAGGGCGGCGAGTTTTGCGGTCATCCCCGAATTGAGCACGGTGATGATCGAATTCGCCGCATCTTGTGGATTTATCGTGCCCGCCATCGCTTACTGCCCTTCTCAGCGAGTTCAACGTCTTTTGCCATCTCTTTCGCCCAATCGTTGACCAGACCTTGATCGACTTTAAAAAATGGGCGAGCGGGCAGATTTGTTTTCTCCACGCCGTACTGGTGGAACTTGGCGTACTTGATCCGCGTCCCGAGGATTAACTGCCGCCCGCCCTTGCGGTTGAAAATCGCATTGCGTGACGACTCATCGGTCAGGGATTTCTTCATCGGGCCGCGCAAGACGAGCAGAGGACGACCGGGAAAATGCCGACCCTTCCAGGCGGCATATGCGGGTTTAAGCGGTTTCCACTTCGTGCCGATGCTCTGGCCCTTACTGTCAAACGCTTGCCCGATTCTGGTCATCCAGTTTTTGCGGATGCGAAGAGCCGCGCCCCCATCGAATGGACGCTCGCCCCACTTTTTCATCTCGCCCGTTGCGTCGGCCAGATCCTCCAACCCTGTTACGCGGATCTCGATCATTTGGCTTTCGCCTTTGCCTTTGCCTTGGCCTTTGGCGGGTTGATTAATTTACCCGCCGCCGCCTCGGCATTGGCTCGCTTTGCTTCCATCAGTTCGACATATCCCGCATCGTCGGCCACATCGACCGCCGTCGCGTCGATCGCCTCTTGCACTCGCTCATGCTCGGCGGGCGCAAAACGCACACCCGGCCCGAGGACAAGAGCTTGCACATCAGCGATAGTACAGTTTGCCATCGGTTGATCCTCTTATGATCTCAACAGGGACATTGTGCCGCCGCCCGCGATCGTCTCGACCGCTGCCGAGGGGATGTCATACAAGCCGCCCTGCAAGCCCGCGATGATCCGGTCCCGCTCAACGATGAGCGGTTGCACCAGTTCATCGACGGAGGTGCCTGACGAGCTATATGCCGCCCGCTGAACGCGAATCGCGGTCATGGTGGCATTTAACCCCTTGAGCAGTTTCGCGGCATCGACGGCGGCGGTATACGTGACCGCTGTATTCGCCGCTGTCTCGACCTCGATCCACGGCTCGACCGCGACGACGATCTCACCGTCGGTGTTGACGATGTCGTCGCGGGTCGCCATGTATCGTTGCCCGTCGCCCGAGATGACGAAGAAATCGCCGCGCCTGACGGTCCCGGTGAGACTCCCGCTCGATGCCTTGAGCGAGATGATCGAGTCCATCAGATTCGCCTTGTCTTTGAGGAGGACGGTCCCGCCGAGCGAGCCGCCCGCCTGGGCAACTGGCGCGGCATATCCCGCCGCCCTCAAGATCGCGTTGATCTCGCCAAAATCCTCGGAGATCCACGCTTCGGTTTCGGCGGTCGAGGGGTCGGAATTGGTGTCGATGGTAAATTGCTGAACCATCGCGCCGACATCCGTCGCCTCGCAATATCCCGTTGTTGAGAGAGTAATCGCCATTTACTTGGCTTTCGGTTTGGCCTTCGGTTTGGTCTTCTTCGGTGCGGGCGCGTCATACAATTCCATCGTCGCGGGGTCGTAATCCGACTCGTTGACGATCGCGTAATCGTCGCCCGACTTGATCTTGACCGTCGGTATGCTTGCCATATTCTCGATCCTTATCGGTTATGCTCGGCGCGAGCCGAAACCCGCGCCGAGCGATCCCTCAATTAACCGAGGATGCGGCAAGCCAACTCGGGACGGAGCAAGGTCGCCCCATACAGCACATCGTAATCGAACTTCCATTGCTTCTCTTGGCGAGATACCTCCAGACGCATTGTCAAGCCCGACTTCTCGTCAGTGACCTGGCGCATGGTGTCCGAATTCATCGAAGCATCCATGATCGGAGCCATCGCGAAACCGAACGCCTGACGCTGAAAAGCGACGTTGACGACATGACTCGCGGCAAAGGTCAGGGCCGAGTTGTTGCTGAGCGCCGCCGTCAAAGCCGGTGCAAAGGTGATGACATTGGACGAATACGAGGAGACGACGAACTGCTGAGTCGATCCCGCGACCGTGAAGATGTCGCCCTCGACGGGGTCGTTGCTCCCGGTGTCGATGGTGACGGTCGTATCGCCGATTGCCGAGTCCGATTGATTGACGAGCCAGCTCGTCGGGGTGCCGTTGCTGTTGGTGAAGGTTGGGACGTTCTGGTCAAGATGCCAGGACGCGCCCAGGGCGTAACCGATGTCACCGAAGACGATGCCCTCGGTCGAGCCGCGATACGAAGCGTCCTGCAGTGCGCGGTTGTTGAGCGCATTGCCCTCGGCATCGGCATCGAGGACGACGGCGCGGTCATCCATCGGAGCCTTGAAGTTGTTGAGCTTGGTACGCGCCCCAGTCGTCCAATCGTTCAGATTGGAGCCGAAGGGCGTGGTCGCGGCGGTCCCGGCCTGGGAGTAAATGCCCTTATACAGCCCGAGGATATACTCGTCAACATTATTCGCCAGCGAGCGCACCGCTTCGTCGCCCTGCAAGGTCTGGAAATTATCGACATCGATCTGCGTGATCTGCTGATCGGTGAGGTAAAACCCGGCGTGCTTCCACTGGTTGAGCGAGATGGTCTTGCTCGTCAGTGCCGTATCCCCTGCGGCGGCGAGCGTGTTGCTCGGCGAGACGCTTGCGGCGGTGATGTCGGCCGCGATCGGGACGGTGATGGTGTCGCCCTTGTCGCGGGCAACATTGGAATAAGTCGAATTTACGAGACGCGGCATGATCGCGTTCTCGCGCAAGACAGACAGACCGCGAGCGATCAGCTTGTCAATGAGAGGGGTCAGTGTGTTTGCCATTGCGGCAGTTCTCCTGTTGAGAAATGGTTGACGAAAATTCCCTGACCCTCGGGGTCGTCAACCTCTGCCGCTCGGCGAACAAAGGCGCGGGATGCTGCTGTGGTGGATCTTACTTCTTCAATGCTTCAGCCTTCGACGACCTCCACCTCGCCCGCCGCGACTTCGTTGATGTATCTGCCGATCTCGGATCGACGTATGCGCGGCTTGCCCGCCGCGCCATTTGCGGCTTCGCCGCCGCTTGCACCCGAACCACTCGACTCAGCAAAGAGAAAAGCGTCGGAGACTTTGAGTTCCTCGACGACTTCCTCGATACCCTGCGGGGTCTTGCCGTCCTCGGTCATTATCGGGTTGCCTTGTGAATCGACCCGCACCGCCTGGACTCCATCGCGCATAACTTGAGGACGGACGGCGCGGATTATATGCGATACGGCGCGGTCATTTTTGGCATTCGCCTTGATCGCCGCATCGCGTATCTGGTTTTCGACGATCGAAACGTCGAGCGTCTTCTCGGCATCGGCGAGCTTATTCGTCAGGTCGGCGACCCGCTCGTCGTATGAGGACCGCATCGCCTCGGTGCGTTGATCGAGCAACTCGTCGATCTTGCCCTCGGATAGCAATTCTTTCTCGGCGCGTTGCTTAACCTCGCCCTGCGCGGCTTTGAGTGCCTCGGATTGCTTCGTTTGGGCCTCTTTAAGCTCTTCGACCTGTCGGTATAACGTCCGATTGTTGGCGCGGAATTCGGCGAGCTTCTCGTCGCCATCCGTCGCCAGATCATACTTGCCCGCCTCGCTCGATTCGGTGTAATACTCGCGCAATGCCTCGGGCATCTCGTCGAGTTCCTCGGCGGTCACTTGCGTCTTAAGTGCCATACTTCTCCTTTAGCTCGGCCAAAGTGAGGGTGCGACCCTGCTGATCAACAAGGTCTTTCAATGTGATCTTGCCGTCGTTATACAGTTTCAATCGTCCCGGCCCGAGGATCTTGCGACGCGCCTCTTCGCCCATCTCGTCAAAAGTCTTTTGAAATGTCGGCGTCGGCGCGGGATTGCCATCGATCGGGAATTCCTCGCCCCGCTTGACGATCTCCTCGTTCAATTCGGGATCGAGGACCGCTTGCAGATCCTCCAAGCTCTTAAATATCGGCGAGAGGGTCGTGCGGCAATTGAAATGCCAGGGCGGCGGTCCTGGGAAGCGGATCGGGGTGCCGCGAAAAGGTCGCCCCGATTCCAGATGCCACGCATACCCGTTGCGAGTGCGGCAGAGGACCGTCGTGCGCGAATCGAGGACGGCATTGGCCTGTATGCCCTTGATCGCGTCGGCATTGCGCTCGTATGTCGCGAGGCGGGCGGCATTGGTCACCGCATCCGTCGCCGTCCTGACGATCATCTCAGCACCCCGCTTGCTCTTCGCCATAACGCCATCGCGAAACTGCAAAGCACGATTGCCGCGAATGATGCGAAGCATATCGTCGAGCGTCTGGTCGTTTTGAATCGCATAATTTAAACCGTCTCGGATGTTGCCCTTCGTGCCGTCTCTCTGTCGATCCCATCGCTCGCGGATCGTGGTGCCGAGAAAATCATTGGGCGCGAGCGTCGTTTCGGCGATTTCCAGGGCGACGCTCGGCGGCAAGATATTCGGCGCAATCGGTGCGCGAAATACGTTGGCCGAGATACTGCTGACCGCTTGCGATTCCGCGACGGCGAATCGACCGAGGGACTCGATCGATTCCAGTGCCATCGCCGCATATGTCCGATCGACCGCCTCGTTGACCCGATCGAGCAGTTGCTCAAGCTCTCGCTTGCTCCTCGGCTCGGCTCGCTTGATCTCGCCGACGATCTCGATCTGCAAGTTGCTGATCGTCGATAACGCATCCTTGATCTGCCCGTTCTGGTACCGGACGAGATCGAGGTCGTGCCGGGTCAGTTCGATCTCGACCCGCTCGTTGATATTCAATTATCCCTCGGCCCGCATTACGCTCTGGATCGATTGCTGTAATTCGATCAACTCGCGTTCCTCTTGCGGCTCGACACCTGGGCGCAATAGCTCGCCACGATCATACAGGAACATCAGATTCTCGACCGACATATACCCCTGCTGAGTGATCTGCATCAATTTGAGGGCTTGGTCTGCGTCCATCTGCTCGCCGAAGAAATCCTTGTTGAGGATCACCTCAACGCCCTCGGGAATAACCCCGAGCCAGAGGTTGAGGAGTCCGAGCGATTGCGTCAGACCGCGATCGAGTGCCTCGGTGATCGAGGCGAGCGTCGCCTGGTCGCCCGCCGTCCGCAAGCGTATCGCCGCCGCCGCCTCTGCCGCGTGCTTGGGCTTTTCAAGCAAGCGACCGCCGAGGGCCGCCATCTTTGCCTCGTCCTCGGCGAGCGCGTCCCGCATCGCGCCGAGTCCCTCGCCCTTGAATTCCAGAAAAGACGCTTTCGCGTCGTGATTCTCCGACCACCATGCCGCGCCGGGACCGATGCGATACCCGTCGTTCGATTTGGGAAATCCCGCCGCAATCGGGGTCGGCAAGCCCGTATAATGCAAGCCGTGGTTGTAATCGCATGACAATCGCCAGTGATGCAGATTAACGTCCACCAGATCGAGCAAGGGCGGGCGATCGGTATCGAGTCCGACGGTATTCGCGTTGATGCAAACAAATGGGATATAGTCGAGCGGTGACCCTGCGACCCTCGGGACCACTTCCTCGACCAATACATAACGGTTGCGCGTCCCTTCGGTGCCGTCCTCGACTTTGACGTAAAGGCAAACCGTATATATCCCATCCTCAAGTTTCAAGACGCGGATGCGATGCTGATCATTGAGCTTGTACGAGTCTTTCGGATCGGATACGTGGCCCGTCTCGGCCAGGGCGATCATCGTCACGACAGACCGCCCGCCGATACGCTCGACGCGCCAGTTGATGATGTTCTCGGCGACATACGGCGATAAATACGGCCGCGCCTCCTCGTCGCTGTAATCGCAGAGGATGCCGAACCGCCCGACGATCAGCACCTCGCGCATCGCCATCTTTGCGAGCGAGTCAAAAGGCAGATCGGTCAGGGTCACATCGGCGAGGAGATCCTCGGCGGCACCCGCCTCGATTGCGGGCGGGCGGCGAAAGCTCGCGCCGACCATCCCCTGCACGGTTCGCGCCATCGCGTTGAAATACAAGCCTCGCCGCAGATAATTGACATATTCGCTCGGGGTCTGCGTATCGAGCGGAGTCACATAATCCGCACCTCGGGCGATTATGGCCTCTTGCCCCTCGTATGCGTCCCGGCATTTCTGCCACGCGGGCGCGATCGCTTCGTATTCGGGCGCGGTCGTCTCAACTGGCATTTATATCCCTCGTATCCTCGTCATGCCGCCCAAGTTTGCGCCCAACATCAGGTCGGTCAATGCCCACACCATCGCGTCGAGGCGATCGGGCGAGTCTTTTGTGTCTGGCGTATATGTGCAAAGTTGATCCTCAAGGGCCGCAAACATCCCGCAATGGTGGACGCGCCCCTGCTCGTATAAGGCGGCGATCGGCTCGGCGCGGGTCATTTTACCCCTTGCCGCACGAACGCCCTTATACGAGGCATTACGGTCGATTGTGCGGATCGTATGCTCGACCATATCGCCGCCCTGGTTGATCTCGGCGACGATGCGGTCGGCGTTGTGCCGATAGTATGCCTTGAGTGCCTCGCCCGCCCATTCTTGCGGCGTGTAATGCCCCGATATATCCTCGATCACATACGCCTCGTCGCCGAGCTTGCCGCAGACGACGATGCCCGTCTCGTCTGCATCCTCGCCCGAAGTGACCGCGGGATCGATGCCGACGACGACCCGCTCGAGAGGAGGAGGTTTCTCCCGGCGGGCGTCGTCAATGTGCGCTCTCTGCCAAAGCGCACCAGGAACATCGTCGAGGATCTCAGCGTGGAGCTCTTGCCGCCCGAGTCGCGTGCCTTCATATCGAGCGATGATCCGAGCGGCAAAACTCTCGGCCAGGTTGGGCAAATTCTCATATGTCGAGCCCCGGGTCGTGACTGCCAGGGCATCCTCGACCAGTTCCCGAATAATCGGCACTGGTCGCGGCGTCGTTGTGACGACTGCCTGTGGCGATTCCCCGAGCCTCAGCCCGAGATCGAGATTCGACCATGTATCCTCGGCATATCGATATTTCGCCAGCTCATCGAGCCAGGCCGCATCGTGCTGCGGTCCGCGCAGCTGGTCAGGTTCATCCCCGGAATAACAGATCGCGACAGCCCCATTCGACCAGGTCAGGCGCCGCTTGCTCGGCTCGTATAATGGCCGATTCTGGCCCGATACAGCCAGGATGCCCGACTCGCCCTCGACCATGACATCCCTGACATCAGCTTTTGTCTCGCCGACCAGGGCGATCCGCTGCCTGCCCTGGCGAATCTGATCGAGGCACCACTCAGCACCGCACCTGGTCTTTCCAAACCCACGACCGGCCAGGATGAGCCAGATCCGCCAGTCTCCCGGTGGAGGCAGTTGGTCCGGTCGAGCCCAGAAACGCCAGTCATTATATACTTCATTCGCTTCATCAGGCGTCAGAACCTGGAGCACCTGGTGCCGATCGTCCTCGTTCAGCGAGGCGATCGACTGCGCCAACGAGCTTGTCGACGGCAGAGCCAGTGTCATTTATGGTTGTCTCATTATGTGTCTCGATCCGATCCGCTTGGCCGAGGCGATTCTTGCCGACCCAAATCAGCATGGTCGCATTGCCACCCACTGCCGCGTCATATTGGGCTCGCCGCAGCGAGGTATTCCCTTCGGCGATGCCCCGGTCATATGCCTCTCGATACTTCTTTTCTTTCATCCGCGCAGAGAATGTCCCGCGAGCGATCTGGAGGACATTTGCGATCTCATCCCAGGTGCAACCCAATCGAGCCAGGGACCGGATTTGCTCAGGATCGACTGTCTTTTTTGGGCGCCCCATATCCGACCTATCTGCTTATCCTTATTATGCCTGAGTCATTTAAGCGACCGCAGCACTAGTCGATACAGGCGCCATATCGAGCATATTCTCCCGAATATGCCTGCTGATCGCTTCCATGAACCGCGGCGCAACCGAATTGCCCAGGCGCTTCCATTGCTCGATAAAGCTCCCATCGAGGTGGAAATCATCCGGGAAGCTCATAATCCGCTTGACCTCGCCGATCGTATGGTGCCGATGCTGATCGGGGTGAATTATCCCCGGGCCGAATGCATTATCTGTCCGGCCAACAGTGGCGGTGATGGTCCGGGAAGGTTTGTCCCAGTGATTCCGCATGAAATTGAAATACGTATTCTTTTTTGCGACGGTCCCATCTCCCCACGGCTCAATTTTTCTGGCTATTTCCAACCTTTTCCCGGTGAAATCACCCTGGTTGAACCCTTCCGGGCAGTAATTGAGCGCTATTTTCAGCGGTATCGGCCGTGTTTCCGGTGCTGGGAAAGACGGATCAATCGCTAAATCTTCGCGGCAGCCGATGAAGATCATCCGCTTGCGATTCTGCGGCACGCCGAAATACTTGGCATCGAGCACCTGGGCACGGACCTTATATCCGGCTTGCTTCAGCGCCTGGAGGATCTCGACGAAGATGAATTTCATCTTTCCCTTGACCATGCCGCTGACGTTCTCCATTACAAATGCCCGAGGCTGGAGTCCTTGCAAAAGCCGCACATATTCCTCAAACAGCGAATTCCGCGGGTCGAGCATCTCGCGCCGCCCTGCAGTCGAGAATCCCTGGCAAGGCGGCGATCCGTCGAAGACGTCAAGCTCACCTGGTGCAAGGCCGGTCCTCTCGAGCACTTGCTCGACGCTCAATTTTGCAATGTCGTCCAGGTATAAAGGCACCTCAGGGAAATTTGCTTTAAACGTCTCGCCCGCATGTTCATCCCATTCAACTGCCAGGAGCTCGTCATATCCGGCCCATTTATAGCCGAGTGAAGAGCCGCCACAGCCTGCGAATGTGGAGATCACGGTCGGTTTCATGTCGTCAAGTCTGTCTTTATCTCGATTTCAGGCAGCTCGCCCTGGATCGCTTGGAGCTTTTCAAGAATCACCTGGAAAGACTCCTGGGGCGCCGTGACCATGAATTTCGCTTTCAGCGTCAAGCCATCCGTCGCATCTTCGCCGTATTCCGTTCCTGTGGGCAGATCCCGCACGAAATCATTCAGCCAAGTCTCCATATCGATGTCGGGCAGATCAGGCACTTGCCAATCTTCCAGATCGATCCCGACATCTGAAACAAACTCATATAACCCCTGACCATCGATGCGCCCGTATCGGCCGACGATCGCCAGGAGCTTTTCTTTCGCATCCTTCTCGTCATCCGCCTCAATCTGAACGACCGGCAAGCCTCCCTCCGGTGTCCATCCCTCCTGACGCAAAAGCCTGACCCTCTGGTGTCCATCGAGCAGTTTCCAGCGGGTCGATCCATTCCGCCAGACAAAAAGGGGCGCGATAAACCCTTTCTCGACGATCGATTGCCGCAGCTTTTCGTATTCCCGGGTGCCCAATGACTTGAGATTGCCCTGGAATTCTTCAATCTCATCGAGCGATACTCTCGGCAGCGTCCGCTGCGGATCACATTTGACCGGGATCATTTGCGGCGATACCCGCTCGCCCGAACCGCCCGAGCAACTGAGCGGGCTTTGCGTTTGGTCTTATATGGGCCGCGAGATCCCCAGTAATAACCGCGTTTACTTTTCCGTATTGGCATCGATCAGTTCCCGTTTTCGCTCGATCACCCTGGCGAGCATATCCCGCTTTTTGTCCACCTCGGCATTGAGGCGACAAATCTCATCGACGAGCCACGCCTCAAGCGAGATCGCATCTTTTAACTCGCGGTCCTGTTGTCCCATCGCGCAACGCCACCTCGCAAGTCGAGATGGATAAACGTGTCATACAATCCGATCCCGTCGAATCCGATCCCGTCGCATTTGGCGGCGACTATCTCGATCGCCTCGCGTTGCCGGTCGGGCGGCGGTATCAATCCGACCCGGTTGCTGTTCAGATTCGGCGAGATGTCGGTCGCGAACACCATATGCTGAGATTTTTCGGCACCGCCGATTGCCTCGTTGTGCTTCGCCGATCGAAATCCCGAGTTGATGGCGATCGGTGCTTGCCACCAATCCCGCAGGGTCTGGAGCAAGCTCATATGGGTATAAAACCGCTCGTCGGGTTCAAAGCCCGCCAGGACTTCGGCCCAGGAGAAATTGGGTATGTCGTCGCGTATCCTCACCGCGACCTCTGCGCCTTTTGCATCTCGCGCTCGGCTTTGCGACGTTGACGGCGCGACTTTGGCGCACCGATCGGAGCATCCTCCTCTCGCGGAGGATTATTGCAAACCTTACGGACAGACTTTGCGCCTTGCACTGGCATCTCTGCGTCTCCAAACAAAAAAAGCGGTCCGTTGCCCCCACAATAGCAACGGACCGCAAGCCCTCTGACAGGCGTGAGCGTCCGACAATTCCGATGCGCCAGAGGGTGAGGTCGGTCGCCCATGGACTTAAATATTCTTGTGTCGCGATACAAATACAAGGCGGCAGACGGCAAAAGCGACAAAGTTTCCACGATGGTGGAATCCACACATCACTTTTCGCTTGTTTTCGTTTTTTCCACGTAATAAATTATGAGGACAACAGAGCAGAAAAATCAAGCGAGAGGAAAGAATCGTGGCAGATACTTACCCGACAGGACTCGCCCAGTGGCTCAAACTCAATCGCATCAGCGAGTGCCAACTCGCCCGCGAAGTGGGCATCACACCGACCGCCCTCGGCAACCTCGCCCGTGGTCGCACGGCGAGCGTCAATAAGAGAATCCTTGACGCCGTCGCCCACCGCACTCAACTCTCATTTGACCAAATTTTGAGACCGCCCGTTGAGGTCGAGTCGCTTATCGCGACGGGCGATCATCGCATCGATTTGTGCCTCGGCTCAATCGGCAAATATTTGCACACGCCAGAAATGCGCGACAAATGCCGCCGATATATCTCTGCCGATTTTTCCTGCTCGGGCGCACGGTATGGGAAACTCGGTCAACCCTCGGTCGGATGGGATCAGATGTGCGCCCTCAACGAAATGCAACAGCCCAAACAATACACGACAGTGCTTACCGCCGCCTCGTGGTATACGCCGCACGGCATTGCGCAACACGACTCGCGTATCCTGCATACATACTGGCGCACTGTCGAGACAAGCCCGACGGACGACCCGCGATACGGCGATAATTTCGTGGCGTACGAATGGGAGCAATCGATCAACGAGATGTCCGTGATTGATATACCGAAAATAAAATCCTGGTGGTGGGATCAGGTGATCGATGAATTACGCCGAGATTCGATTGCCCCGCCGACCGCGAGGAGGGCAACTCGCGCATCCGCTGAATCGAATGCGACCGACGACAATGTGCTCAAGTGAGCATTAAAGTGCCCAAATTACAACCAGTTACAAGCTCATTTAAGGGAATTCGCAAAATGACGTAAATCGTTCAGCCAGACTCTTTTATAACAGATTTCTCTTGATCTTTCGTTGAGAGTTTCATAAATTAAAAACATGCCCGAGATGCGGGCATAAAAAAAGCCCGCTGAATGCGCGAACATTCAGCGAGCGGAAACAAATTACCCACCCTCTGACAGGAAGGTTTTTTGTATGCCTTTAAATATAGTCCAAAGCCCTCTCGCGAACAAGCGGAATCTTTCCACGACCGTGGAAACATCCGCACCCACGTTGCGCGAGCATCTCGCCGCCGCAGACGCGAGCGAGATCGAATATCAAGCCCTCATACAGCAGTTTGCGGATCGTCGAGCCGTGGCACGGAAGCGGGTCGCACGATGACCCTCACCCGACCGCTCAAGCCGCGCCCGCGCCCGCGCCCGCGCCCGATCCGATGCACCCGCCCCGATCGAGGCAATCAAATCGCGTGGGCCGCGATCCTCATCAGTTCCGCATATCTCACCGCCCGCATATTGCCCGCCCTGCTCGCCGAGGTGATCCGATGATCGCCGACACATACACCGCGACCATCGACGGCAATGCCACCCAGGTCACGCATACATACAGCCCTGAGATCGGCCGCATATCGGATGATCGATGGGAGCAGATGCAGATGACTTGGCGATGCGAGTCTGTTTTGGCGCACGGCAAAGGCAATTACAAGCGTCGGACGTTTATCGACGCGCATACCCTCATTATGCAACTCGACGAATTCAACTGGAGATACCGCAATGAGTAATACAATGATTGACATCCTCGCCAAGCTAAAGGCACCATTCCCGGCCGATCAAATCAGTTGGCGACCGGGCAAGGTCAGCAAGGATAATAAAAAAGGGCTCGCCCTCGCATATATCGACGCTCGCGACGTAATGGATCGACTCGACGAGGTCGTTGGCGAGTGGCAAGACTCGTACGAAGAAATCGCGGGCCGATTGGTCTGCAAGATCACTATCAACGGCATCACTCGCACCGATGGCGCGGGCGATACTGCGATCGAGGGCGAGAAGGGCGGTCTGTCGGACGCTTTCAAGCGGGCGGCGGTCAAATGGGGCATTGGGAGATACCTGTATCGACTCCCGGCGCAATGGGTCGAGCTTGATCAATATAAGCAGTTTAAGAGGATTCCGAGTTTACCCAAATGGGCATTGCCTGAAAGCAATGGACATCGGGCAAATGCTGAGCCGCAACCCTCCAACGATGGCGCAAATCGCGAATTTGAAATAAATCGCTTGGCTTCTCGTAGCCATCCGTCGCCAGATCATACCGAGGAACTGAAGGAGAGGTATATCGCCGCGATCAACAAGGGCGAGGAAATTCTCGCCCTGAACGATTTTGAGCGATCGAATTCGCGCAAAAAGCACCTGGGCAATGCCGATCTGAGCAAGGCATCGATACAGGATCTGGAGAAATTCCGCAAACACCTCGGCGACAAATGGCGCAAGAAAGTTGCCGCCGATGCCGCCGAAACACTGGACGGTGAAATCGTCGAGGAGGCGAAGTAATGGCAAAAGGCACGGTCAACAAGGTGATACTCGTCGGCAACCTCGGGGATGATCCCGAGGTCAAGACCACCCCGAGCGGTGTGCAGGTCGCGAACTTCAGCCTCGCGACGAGCGAGGCATGGACGGATAAGGACGGCGAGCGTCAGGAGCGGGCCGAATGGCATCGGCTCGTCCTCTGGCGCAAGCTCGCCGAGATCGCCGGTCAGTATCTCAACAAGGGCAACAAGATATACATCGAGGGCAAGTTGCAGACTCGATCCTGGGAGGATCAGAGCGGTCAGAGACGATACACGACCGAGGTGGTCGTGGATCAATTGGAGATGCTCGGCGGCGACAGGGCGAGCGAATCGCATACAGACCCGGCACCCGCGCCCGCATCCTCGGGCGGCGGCGGCGATACGCCCGACGACGATCTGCCTTTTTAAGCGATGGTCTGGTTTACCAAAACGACGACGGATCTGCTCCTGGCGTGTGACGCGCCAGGATGCGGATCTGTCATCACGCTCGACGACTCGGGCATATTTGCCGCGAGCGAATACGCCCGCCGCAAGGGATGGAAGATTGGCGGTGCGGCGTATTGCCCGCAACACAAAAACGAATACCCGCAGACGGTTATGCTCGGCGGGCGCAAGACCGAGACAAGACGCAAAGAGATTTTAAATAGCCACCCTCTGGCGAAGGAATATACAGGATGATTTCGACAACAAAACAGCGATGGGGTCGGATGGATTTTGCGGTCGCACAACGCCGCGATATATCCGCGATCGCAAAGGTTGTATATGCGATCCTCAAATGCTATGAAAACGAGGAGACGGGCCGATGCGATCCGTCGCAAGCCATGATCGCCGACGATGCGGGCGCGAGTCTCGGCTCGGTCAAGCGGGCGATCAAGCAATTAATCGATGCTCGGATTATTGACGCGGATCGGGTGCCGGGATCGACGCGAAACGCGTATCGATTCCTC
>VTLG01011528.1_pt1 | contig 18905 bp, 23 predicted proteins | sample 4694571 | NCBI WGS metagenome assembly VTLG01 (sample SAMN12604809, study PRJNA352737) | marine metagenome | biome: ENVO:00000447; feature: ENVO:00000209|ENVO:00000569|ENVO:01000036; material: ENVO:00002151; isolation source: viral sequences binned using virsorter ...
CTGCTACATTACCAATAGTAGACACTGTGCTGTCAACTATACCTGAGCCTAAATCTTTACCCCCTTCTATAACAGCTCCCACACTAGCGCAAGCTGTTATAAAAACGAATATTAATATAAGTACAAAGTTTCTCATTGTTATACCTCTTCGGTCTGTGTTGGTTCTTGAGATACATCCCAACAATTAAGGTTGGAAGCGACAGTTCTTCTTTCGCCTTCTCCCTTAAAAGGATATACCATGTGTTGCAACCATGAAGGGAAAACCAACAACTTCCCTACCTCTGGTTGCATAACAAAAGATTGAGGTGGTCTCAATCTTTCTGTGTCCATTAATTGATTTAACCCATAATTAAAAGCTATATATCCATCACAATCACCAGAGGCATTATATAAAGAGTAATTGCCATCGCCAGCAGTCGGCTGGTCTAGTATTTGTTGTGGCACTTTTGTCCAAGCAGTTGTAGATACACCCATTATGGTTTTAGTACCATGATCGTGCATAGGGTTATAGTCTCCTTCGTAACTGTGTACTGACCAAGTTTCGTCTATAGCTACTGCTTTAGGTGCTTTTAACCTTGATCCTGTTTGTTGTGAAAAGAAATTTATATAATCTGCTCCTAAAGAACTTATCAATTGATTGTATTCTTTTAATCTTGAATCTTCGCTATCCATCAATAACTGTTCACCTTGTGTTATTTGTCCAACCAAAGTATCAGCTAATGACTTTTTGTTTTTATCTTCAACGTATTCATCAAGATATTCATTCAAATCATCAACCATACCTTCTGGCATTTGTGTTTCCATAACAAAAACACTAGGCATACTATGTACTACTACTTCTGCCATTAACTAGGTACGTTAAAGTCGTTGTCTGCTGTGCTTACTGCTGGTGGATTCGTAATAACTGAATCTACTTGTTGTGCAAATACTGTGTCCCAATGTGAAACAGGGCATATTGCTACTAAATCTGCATTACTCCAACTGCCTTTGCCTTTTAACGCAAAATTAGTTGATGTTACATTACCCTCTGAATCGTAATCTTTTTGATTAACTTGTGTATTAAATTCAGATGTGTAATAAGTTGCATCACCTTCACTATCGTTTTCATATTTCATAGTTATATCCCATTTATCAACTTTGCTGTTGCTGTTAACAAACGGAATACATTTTGATATTGCTTTGCTTACTGCCATTTTTTACTCCTTATTATTAAGTTTATTTTCTAGTTCTTCAACCTTTGAAGAAAGTTCTTGTACTGCTTTAACTAATATCGGTACAAATTTTTCATATTGTAATTGATATTGTTTACCATCTCCTGTCCGATTAGAGACAAGATTTGTTTTATCATCTAAAGTGTGTCCAATAGATTCTTCTAAAGCGACAACATCTTGTGCTTTAAATCCAATATCCATCCAATCTTCTTTATGTGTTCCATCATGGACTATATCGTTTAAGTCTTGGTCTCCTTTTAAATATTTAGCACGTTTATCCCAATAGTAAGTGTATGGTTTTAATTCATTTACAAAATCTAATCCAGCACTTAAAGGTTGAAAATCTGTTTTATCTCTTTCGTCTGAAGCTACTGTTAAAGAAACCTGTACGTTAATTTTACTTACACTTGAGTTTCCTAAAACACCTTCATTATTACCAGTACCTATAGAGCCACCAGGACTACTTGATGTTCCTGTGTTATATCCTATAAAGAAATTATTTCCACCTGTAGTTACGTCTGTTCCAGCATCACGTCCAATTGCTGTGTTAGTTCCTCCTGTTGTAATTGAATTTCCAGCACCTTGTCCGAAAACCGCATTACCATCACCAGTAGTTAAAGCTGTAAGTGTACTGCCTCCAACAGCAGTATTTTGGAATGCTCCAGCCAAACTTGAACTAGATGCTATGTTATAACCCATAAATACATTTTGATAACCAGCTAATGCTCCAGAAGCATCTGAAGCCACAGTATGTCCAATAGCTATAAGTTGAGATGTACTAGCAGAAGATACAACTGCTCTACCTGCATAATTACCTATTGCTAAGTTTCCATTTGCACCTGTGGTTTGTCTAACTAAAGCATCATATCCAATAGCTATATTGTCAGAAGTACCACTTTGAGCAGTAAGTGCTCTATAGCCAACTCCTAAGTTTCTGGTACTGTTTGTTGAGGCTAAAGCTAAAGTACCAACTGCTGTGTTATCTTCTGCTGTAGTTTGTGCCTGTAAAGCGCCTTTTCCGATTGCTACATTCTCATCCCCTGTAGTGTTTGCTCCTAAAGCACCATATCCCATTGCTGTGTTATCTGATGCTGTAGTATTTGCATCTAATGCAGTATGTCCTACAGCCGTGTTCTGACCACCTGTAGTGTTAGCACCTAAAACATTATATCCAACTCCAACAAGGTTTCCCCCTGTAGTGTTAGCGTCTAAACAATAAACACCGATACCAACATTTTCTGATGCTGTGTTTAGATATAAAGCATCTTTACCAACCGCAACATTTTGACCTCCTGATGTAGTTGCTTGTAATGTTCTATCCCCTAATGCCGTATTGTTTGAAGCAGTTGTATTAGCTATTAATGATTGTTTTCCTACTGATACATTATCTGCACCAGTAGTATTAGCAGCTAATGCACTCCAACCAACAGCAACATTATCTGATCCAGTTGTGTTTGCTAATAAAGCATCCCTACCAATTGCTGTGTTGTAAGAAGCTGTAGTATTCGCATTTAATGCACCTTTACCTACGGCAGTATTACTTGTACCAGTTGTATTAGTAGAAAAAGCACCAGAACCTACAACAACACAATCTGCTCCTGTAGTATTGGCTGCTCCTGCATATCTTCCAATAAAAGTATTCTGTGACCCTGTTGTGTTTGCATTACCTGAGTTAAACCCAACTGCTGTGTTGTAAGAAGCAGTTGTATTTGTAGCGAGAACATCACTTCCTACTGCTGTGTTTTCTGTTCCAGTAGTGTTTGCTCCTAAAGCAAAATTACCAACAGCCGTATTGTTAGGTGCTGTAGTATTTGCTGTTAAAGCGTCACGACCTACTGCTGTATTAGCACTAGCTGTTGAGTTTGCATCTAAAGCACCTTGACCAACGGCTGTATTATTTCCCCCTGTAGTGTTTGCTGTTAAAGCTGAAAAACCTATTGCCGTATTATTATCACCAGTAGTTAAAGCTGCAAAAACATCTACACCTACACCTGTATTATAGTTAGCAGCACTTATAGTTCCTGTAGCATCATCACCAAACATTATTGATGAAGTACCAAATGCTTTATATTTTAGTGCTGAACCATTAATAGTTAATGCGTCTGTTTCTGTAGTTCCGTCTACGTCTAAGTCTCCGTTAAAATCACCGTTACCTGTAAGTGTTAAGTCTCCACCTATTGAAGCATCATCTGTAACTGTTAAATCGTCTTGTACTTTTAAATCTACAGCAGAAACACTAGCTAGTGCATCTACCATAGCACCCCCAGCACCTGCACCATCAGAATATATAATTTTAGTATCGCCAGCAGGTATCGTTATACTTGCACCTGTGCCTTGACTAATAACTAGGTTTTGTGAACCTGTAGTAGCATTTTCTATAAACCACAGTTTAGATACTGTGTTTGGTCCAATAGTTACAGTACAGGCAGAATCCAATGCACCTGTGTATTTAAGAAACATTGATCTTCCGGGATCAGTTGCTCCGTCTGCAATAGTAGTAGTATGCGTATCAGCATTAGTAGTTATAGCTTCTGTGCCATAACTAAACGCTTCTGCTATTAGTTCTAAGTTTGTGTTTGTAGTCGTACCCCAAGTTCCTGACGCGTCACCTGTGGCCATTTCATTAAGTCTTAGATCATTTACGTATGTGCTTGCCATTTTTTAATTCTCCATTTCGATTATATTACCTTTTTGCTCTATAGTTAAGCAACTTCTTTCCAATTTGGGGTTTGACTATCTGTAACTGCTGTCCAATTTGGATCTTGATTGGGAATAATTGGACCCCAAACTAAAAGTTGGCTTACATGTCCTGTTCCTTCAACACCTGTTACAGAAACATTTGCTTGTGCATCAATTGTTAACGTACCTAACGCAGTAGTTCCTGCTAACCCTGTTATTGAAATAACATTATTAGTAACAAGAGATAAACTACCTAAAGCACTGGTTCCTGCAACACCTGTTGGGTAAACATTTGCGTCGCAAGTTACGGTTTCATCCCCTTGTGCGATAGTAGAAGCCGTACCACTAACGCTAGTAATAGCTACTCCGTTAGCTACAACCGTACCTACAGCACCTGTTCCTGCTTGTCCCGTAAGAGAAACTGAAATAGAAACTCTTGCTGTTACGCTACCTAAAGCAGAAGTTCCTGCTACACCAGTTTCTGAAACATTAGCTGTTCCTGTTGCAGTGAGACTTCCTATTGAACTTGTGGCTGCAACTCCTGTTTCTGTAACATTAGCATCACCACTTACAGTTTCAGATCCTAGAGCTGTAGTTCCTGCTAACCCGGTAACTGAAATATTAGAGATTCCCGTAGCTGTAAGGGAACCAATTGAACCTGTACAAGTAACTCCTGTTTCTGTGATATTAGCATCGCAAGTAACAGTTTCTGTGCCTAACGCAGAAGTACCTGCAACACCTGTAAGGTTTACAGTTACATTGACGACCGCAGGCTGACCCCATGGACCAGACCCCCAGGTACTTCGACCCCAACCAGCCATTGGAGTTTTATGCTATTCTAATTACAGCGTTACTTGCATCTGCTGTTGGAAAAGATATTGTAAAACTTCCAGCTGTAGAAGTTTTATCTCCACCAAAATCAAATACTGCCACCGCAGGATCACCTGATGCTGTATCGTTGTAAATCATACAACCTCTAGCAGTAATGGTAGCTGTACCAAAAGTTAAATCAGCAAAATCTGTAAACGCAGTAGTTCCAGAAGTAGTTGGATTAACATTTGTTAGTGCTGCTCCACCCGCAGTATAGTTTGTTCCTGATGCTTCTTGGTTTGTACTATACGCTGTAGTTGCTGCTGTCATAGTTGCAGAACTTGTGTATAAAGCCAGCTTAAAAGAGTTCCCTCCCGAAGCTTTAAAATTATGTACTGCTTGCAAAAGTTCACTTTTAAAAGAAGTACACATTGCTTGTGTAATTGCCATTATAGTCTCCTAATAATATTTGCTAGGTCTTTATGACCTTGTTTTTCTAATTGATTACATATTGTACACATGTGGTTTTTTATTGCCTCATTCATATAATACGTAATGACGTTTTTGCACGCTTCTCTAAAAGCGTGTGCTTGTGCCCTAATGGGTGCAGGGGCTTCGTCGCTAATAGAAACTAATCTTTTAGTGGCCATTTCCGCAACTTCTTCTACAGTGTGCCCTCTGTAATCTGTCGTAGTAACTCCAAGGTTACCAACTTTTGTTTCTGAATCAAGTGAAAACATTAATACTCCTTTGGTTCTGGTGGTAAATCATTTCTATCTATCATCTGTGGTTTATTAAGTGTTTTTTCTTTAAACACTTCTGACCATCTACAAGTTTGTATTGTACCTTCTTTTACATACGTAACAACTGGATCCTCTAAACGATGATAACCATACAGTTTTTCTTTTATATCTACGTTAGTTTCTAATAAATTTGAACGAGGAGCTATTGATATTTCTATGTTGTTCTCCATACATTTAGCAAGCCAAAACTCACAACACGCCTTTCCAGACTCAGCATAGTGCATGTTTGTTTTATAAGTAAAATCAACTCCAAATATTGTTAAACAATTTACTTTATTCCATAGTGCAAAAGCTATTGCATAAGCCACTGTGTTATTAAAATAAGAACACCCTAAATCAGTTATTAACGGCGCTAATGGAAATTCTTCTGCGTAAGGAACTCTGTTATCTAATTCACAAGTATAAATAGGATAATCAACTTCAGGTAAATATTTTCTCATCATTTGAGTCATACTTCCTGCGTCTTCTGTATCAAAAAATCTAGACATAGGATCTAAAATAAAAGCTCTGTCTATTTTTGGAAGAACTCCAATCATTGCATTTATAGCCCATACTTCATCAAATGATACGCTATGAACTTGTGATAAATGATAGTCTATTTGACTTTGACCCATAGCTATTAAAGCTACGTTTTTTCCTTCTAACTCAGCTATAGGCTTGTCTAACATTAAGTGGTAGGTATTCTAACTTGATCGTATCTGTATTGACTGTGTGTTCCAGCTCCTTCCGCAGTATTTTTAAGTCTGGCAAGAGCTTCTTCAAATCGTTTTTCGTATGTAGCTATTTCTGTCGGATCCATTTTTAAGAATATTGAAGATTCCGCTAAGCAGGCGTATAGCAATGTTGTTGGAGCATTCGTAGATAGCCAAGTTGTTCCACTATCGGCTCCGTCTGTTAATGAAGCTGGCCTGTAAAAATAATGTAGTTCAAACGTGTAATTAGAATCAGGAGTAGGAGCAAGAATAAAAGTATCACTGTCAAACTCTCCATAATACTTTGGCCTTCCTGTTACTGAACCAGAAGTTGCTGGTTTGTAAGACCTCATAAAACTGGTTTGTTTTAAATTAAGAAAATGATACGTATCGTTAACTATTACCGCTAAACTAAAAGGGGCTAAAAAATCAGTTGGCATACCTAAATAAGCTCCTCCCGAAGAAGCTGTCCCGGTTACGTTCTTTTTAAAATTATCTAACCAAACTCCTTTTAAAATTCTTTCTTCACCTTGTTTAATAATAGTAGCAAGCGTATCAACAAAAGTAGTTTCAGAACTATCAACGTAATTCTGTATTGCTGTTTTTAATTGACTGTATGTAAATCCTGTTCCTGCCATTATACTGGTCCTGCTGTTACTGTATCACCACCACCTGTAACATCTCCTGTTGTGGCGGTTCCACTAGATGTAAATTTATATTCATTATCATCTACTACTGTTATTGTATATCCACTTGCGCTCTCAAGTACAGTAGTTGTTATTCCATCAAACGCTTCCGTAGATCTAAATCTAACTGTATCACCAGTAGTTCTGTTATGTTTAAACTCAGTTACAGAAATTATACTATTCGCACCTGCATCTCCACTCCGAAATGGATTCAATGGTAATAAAGTATTTGCTGGTCCTACAGAAGCTAAAGGTCCTCCGCCCCTTATTCCTGTTGTTCCTGTCCCTGAAGCAGCCGTAAAAGTATAAGTATCGTCATCAACTTTAGTTATTGAATACCCATCAGAATCTTCTAAGGTTGCTGTTGTAAATCCATCAAAATTTTCTGTCCCCCTAAAACGTACTTTATCCCCCGTTGATTTTCCATGGTCGTCTTGAAACACTTTAATGACTGCACTTCCTTGTGTAGTCAAAAAAGGATTATTTGTTAATAGTGCTATAGCAGAAGGTTCTGTACGATCTGGTCTTGGATTTAATATAGCTTCAGGATCTGCTCCAATTGGTGGTGGATCTAACTGGGGCTGTTTAATATCAAAACATTCAGGACAAGCTTTATAGCCGTCCCATTGTTCTTGTAGTTGTTTAAGTCGATACCGTTGACCACAAGTATCGCATATTCCCCATGTATATTTTCCTGCTGCAAAGGCCATTTAAACCTTCCTTAAAGTATTTGTCTAGGAGGTAAGAATTTTGAACTTACTGAATCAATATCTTCAAAAGCTGCTCTATCAAATTCCTCATCATACACTTGCTTCAATAACTGTATTCTATCTGGAGCTCTTTTCATAGCTAAATAATAAGCTAGACCTGCTGTCATGCAAGGTAAAAACCTAAACACAGTCTCCATGTTATTAGTATAGTCTCCTGCATCTTGCATTCTAGTCAATGCGTAATAAGAAATTACATCGGTAGAATTTTCAGGAGTAGGATAAACATACACTCTAGGGGTTATGTGCCTTTCTAAAAAGAATTGTGTAGGTCTACTTTTAGTAGTTTTATCTGGTGTATAAAGATAATCAGATCTACTTATTCTTTGTAATTGATAATCTGTGCTATCACGTTGGATAACCGCAGAAGTAATATCAACTATATCGGTTCCAAGATCATAATAATTAGTTCCTTCTGTAACTGTAAAATTACTTTTAGTAATTAACCATTGATTAAGACCTCTATTCGACCATTCAGCAATAAGTAAATTTAACGAACGACGTGCAGTCTCTAAATCGTACCCAGTACGAAGTTCAAGACCGCATCGTTCGTATGCTTCCTCAATAAGTTCGTCTACACTAAGATCAAATGAAGTGGTTTCTGAAGTAGCCATTTCTAGCCACCATACATTTTCTTAGGCTTTTTCTTAACCTTACCGCCGTGCTCGTAACCCAAAACTTCACCGCCACCCATGTAACCTTTGGTGCTTTTGCTCCAATCTTGGCCACTTTGAATCGCTCGTCTTCTATTTGTTAATCCTGGCATTTTATCTCCTAATTATAATATGCAACAAAAAAGTCACAATTAGTTAAAGCCACATAGGCACCTTCTTTAAAATAACACCCCATATTTGGTATGTAATGATCGAAAGCTTCGTTCGCCGCTGAACCAAATTTAAACTGGGCTATTATTCTTGTGCTACTAGCACTCGTACCATCATAAATGATGATAGTTGCGTCGGCAGCACTAGATTGAGCCTGTATAGATTGTATTCTTAGCGAACCTAAATTTGTGGCCGTTCCTGCTCCAGAAGAGCCTATATACCCTTGTAACTGACCTGAACTTGTTAAAGGGACGGATGCTTTTACGTCTGATCCCATGTTAGTCTCCTATTATGCGTCAGCAAATGGTGTTACTAAAGTTCCTGAACCTAAAATGATTCCTTCAACTGCGTATTTCGCAGAAGCCATTGCAGTTACTTTTACGATACTGCCAGCTAGTCCACCTTTAGTTGAACCATTCATAGTGATTACATCATTAGAGGCACCAGATATAAATGTTTTACCTGTAGCGTCAGTTACGCCAGTGTAAAGACCACCTACAAACTTGTCTGTTCCATCCGTCTTAATGTCCATATCAGTAGCTGCTGTTTCTACTACAAAGAAGAAACTTGCACCTATGTTATTGGTTTGGTTTGGATCAGTAGAGTCACTAGGAGTAGTCGCTACGATTGAAGGTAAAGTAAATTTACCGTCTGCATCGTTACAAGTAAGAACTTTACCTGCGTGTGAAGCTACTGTAAGTGAAGTGTCTGCGGTTAAGCTAACAAAAGCTGAAGTACCTGCTGATATAAATCCAGCCAATGATCTGACTGGTCCTGAAAATGTTGATTTAGCCATTTTTTTCTCCTAACTAAATATGTTACACCATCTTGGAGTGAGTCTGCCGAGTCAGTTGGTATAACAAATTATCTCGGTATGAGATTATCGTATCAGAAAAAAATAGGTGTGTATATAAAAGAAAATAAAAGTGCCGGGTTGAGTTAGAAACCCCCGGCAAGGTTCCATTAATCTAGTCGCTTATTACGCTCCAGGGCTACCAAATACCGCACGGGGGTCAGACCAACCGAACGAGTATCTTTCTCTAGCCTTGTACCTAACATTACCAGTGTCAAAATCAGCTTCCATTGAAGTTCTAATTGGTGAACGGTTAAACATTTTAAAGCCGTTCGGGCAATCAGTCTTAATGAAAAAAGCATCGGTGTCAGTTAGATAATGATTAACAGTGTAACCTTCTGGGACCATGCCCATGTTTCTTACAGCATTAATGTCATTATCTGACGTTCCAACTCTGCCTGGAGATTCCAACAATCTGTCAGCTACGAATTGCAACTCTTTAGGAATAATTAACTTAGTTCCTTGAAGAGCCACTTTCAAACCACGCTCATCAGTAAATCCAGCAATATCAATTAATGCTTGTTCCAGTGAAGTTTCACTCAGATCAGCAGACGTTGAAAGTTCGTTACGCAGATTAGGACCACCCACAGTTGGGTGATCTGTCGCGCAAAGTTCTTTCCCGTCACCGCCTGGGTAACTTGAACTGAAAGCATTATTTAATACAGCAGCAGATTTTACTTGTTTCGTATTCGACATACTTCTTGCAAGCGCTCTTGTGTACCTAGCCGACAATCTGTCGTATAGGTTATCTTCGACCGCTTCTTCAGTGATGCTGAATGCTAAAGCTATGGTTTCGTGGGTGTAACGTGATGTGAAAGCTTCTTGAGCTTGGTCAAACGCTACGCCTGCTCCTTCTGACTTAACTGGTGCTTGGTCAAAACCTGTAAGCATTACTTCTTCCTCGAAGGCACGATCAGAACTTTCAACGTCATAAATTTCTTCATGTTCGTTGTCATATCTGTCGTACTCAAGTCCGAACAATGCGTTCAAGCCTGGAAGTAATTCTTTGACTAATTGTGCTCTACTAATTGCCATTTAAGTTACTCCTTATGTACCAGCCACTGGACCTCTATAAGCGTGCTCATTAATCAAAACGACTAAGTTAGCATTATCCGCTGTAAGGTCCCCGTTAGTGTCATCTTGGACTACGCCCACAATCTTTAGTTGAAGTGCTTGTGTAGTTGCTATTGTGCTAGAGTCGAGTTCGCGAGTAGCAACGCCAGTTGTTGTACTACCACCAATACCGTCAGTGTCAGCATTTCTGCCAATACATGTTACGGCTGAAGCACCATCCGCTTGAACAACAAACAATTGGTTAGGGTCGTCATAGATATAAGCTTCTATAGCTCCGCTACCAAGTGCCGTTGTAGATGCTGGATAGTAATTCTTAAAGGTAGGAGTTCCGTCAGTAGCAACGTAATATACATGTGATAAAACACCAACGTTATTAGCAGAACCAGCTGCTGATCTATTGATGTAACCACCTGCAAATATACAAAGATCACCTTGGAATATGGAAGTACCATATCCACTAGGATCAATATTGTATTTATTTGCTTGCTGAACGGCTGAACCGACATTGAGTCCCTTATAAGGGGCTAAGCCAAAGGCTTTGTCTACATTTGCCATTTCTTTTCTCTATTTCCAAGAATTAATATAAAGAACTCTTAGTTACTTGAACCTTGAGTTCCGCCAATTGTTACGCGAGACTGTCTGTCTGGTCTGTTTATGGACATGCTAGGGTGTTGACCATCTTTCATCATATCGTTATCTACAGCATCCATCTGACTTTGCGTTTTTTTCGCAAAATAGTCAGCTCTCTCCTGTACAGTTTCGAGAGGAATCCTACATAGGATCAATCCACCAACGCCTATTACTCCTTCAAACTTACCTTCATCAACAGTGGGAGAATCGAAGTCTGGGTATTCATCTGCTCTCACAGGCTCCCAACCTTCACGAAGTCTAGCCATGACGTTTTTTGAATCATCTTGGCCTCTGATTTCCATTCTTACCCAACGATGAATGTAACCTTCTGGGGGATTAGGTGCATCCAAAGCAGACGGGGGTGCCCAAGGTTTTCTCACTTCTTGTTTGTCGCGAGTTTGGGCTTCGCGTGGTTGACGATTTTCGTCACTTTTTTTATTTTTATCAGTCATTTTTACATTGCTCCACGTTATTCAACGTATTTCGCGTACTCTTCTAAAGGCACACCCAATTTATTTGCTATTGCAACTTGTGAGGGTGTGAGTCTCACAGTTTTGCGCCCTGGCTTAGCACTTCGCTTTGCTGGTGCCACCGCTTGGGCGGGACGGTTCGCTTGTGGTTGTTCCTCAAATTTATGAGGAAATTCCGTACGAATCCTTTTATTTATCTCATCATAATACTCATTGCTCGTTGGGTCAAACCCTTCGTTAAGTAAATCTTGATGAAAAACAAAAGAAGTCATTGTCATAGCCCTATCATTTCCGAACCAAGAATTCTCTTCAGCCCACTCTTGGGCTTTAGGATCTGGCTCTGAATATTGTTGAGGTTGCGCAGTAACTTCCTTTGGTAAATCCTGTGGTGTATGAATTTGTTCTGTCTTTGCAGAACGCTCTTGGTTTAAAGCTTGTACACGTTGAGCCTCAACCGCAAGAGCTGCTAATTTTTGTTGTGCGTTAGTTTGTGCATCGATGTCTGATTCTTCGTTTGCTTTTTTTAATATATTCTTTGTTGCTTCGGTTTCAGCAGTAATTCTATTTGCTTCTGCAATAATATAATTACCATCTATATTTTGTTTTTGTTCTTGTAAGGTTTTATTTTCGGTTTGTACATTCTTTGCGTATTCGGTTGCTGCTTTCTCTCTTCGTTCTGATTCCCTTAGTTTGGCAGTAAGCTTGTCGATACGTTTCTTTACATTTTTACTGTATTCTTCGTGTTCGTCAGCTTCTGCAACTGCGGGTTCGGGTTCAGATTCAGGTTCAGGTATTACTTCCGCAGCACCTTCATCACCTAATACAGGTTTAACAGGTTGCTGGGGATCAATAGGTAAAGCTGGATCTTCGTCTATATCAACGTCTACTTCTGGACCAGTATCATCTAAAGGTACTGATTCGTCAGCAGCATTCATATTTAATTTATGCTTTGGCATGGTCATTCTCCATGGTTAAAATTGATGCAGAATTGCTTCTGGGTCTGGAACTGTTGCAATGATTTCATCATCATTCAACAACTTTATTTCTCCGCCTTCTATGTGAATCCTAGATCCTGCGTATCTTCCTATCAATACCCAGTCTCCCGGTTTACACCAAGGTCCGGTAGAAAATCTTTCTCCGTCGTACGCTTGTGGTCCGACTTTTAATACATAGCCAAGTAGGGTACTTACCTGTTGTCTCTCAACAGTTTCGTTTGTAAGTACAATTCCTCCGTCTGTTTTTCCTTGGCCTTTGTACGGTAGGATCATTATCCTCCACCCTGTAGGTGAAGGTAATTGATCCAAGAGTTCTGAATTCAACATATCAGGATCTAACGTCGTAGCGTCGTCTTTTTTCTTTCCTGATTTATATACTTTTTCTAAAGCTGCTTTATCTTCTTCAGCTTCTTTCCATTTTTCTTCCATGGCTAAATTGCTTGGATTAGGCATCGTGCATCTCCTGATTTTTCATTAATTGTCGAATGTCTTCGCGAACGTGATTTAGCGCCTCGATGTGCCCAGTAAGATTCCTATAATGCTCCCAATCTTTTACTTCTCCATTGGTCATCATTTCTTGGATTTGCTGTTCTTTTTTATCTATGGCGCGCAGTACAGCGGTCGCGAAGTGTAGTGTGTCTATGTCATTGTCCTCGGTGCTTGATAAGGTGCAGGGACGGGTATAGATGTTATACCGCCCATGTTAGGTACTCCAGCAGCGCCATACGGATTGTTTTGGTACTGCCCACTTTGGTAAGGGTTATAGCCTACGGCTGGTTGCCCTATTAAATAATTCTGTGTCATTTCAGCTGTTCGTTCTTGTCTTTGTTGTTCTTGCTGTTGTTGTTGTTCGGCAGCTGCTACTTGTTCCAATTGCATCTGTGCAATAAGATCATTTAGCTGAGTCATAAAATCTGGTTGTTCATCGGTAAGTGTTCTTCCAAGCAATCCTCCACTATCGTTTGTTGCTGTCGTTGGAGTTGCGTACTGTACTTGTGGTCCAAACATAGTCTGTAAAGACTCTAAATTTTCTTCTCTACTGCCTAAAAATTTAGATATATCTATTCCATTATCAGTTCCTAGTGGAAGTTGTTCACCAAGTCTGTTTATATCCAATATAGCATTGTCCATGGTCGGTTGACCATTGCCCACGGCTGTTTCGACAGCAGCGGTTACAGGATCTTGCATCATTTGCATTTCGCCTTCTCTAGCCATAACACTAGCCAGTGCTTTTTCAATTTCTCTGTCTATATCTGTATCCATATCAGAGATGCCTGACTGTGCAATGGGTGACACAGGATCAGGCATCAAAATCGTTTGCATTTCTACAGGTAAATTAGCCATCGCGCTTTGTGCAACTGCGTTAGGAGCTATTGGTGCAACTGGACTCGTAGGAAACTTTGCCATACTTACAGGTGCCATTGGTGCAATAGGTAAAATAGGAGCTTTTGCAAGTCTAGGTGACGGAAGTGCTTCTTCTCTTATAAGTTCTCTGAATTGTCTTGTGTTAGGTATCCCACCGAGTCTACGCATTAGTCTTTACTCCCCGACTTTTTCTCTTGTCTAATTCTTTCTCTTTCGGCTCCAACTTTCATAGCTGCTATATCTTCTTGTGATTTTAACTTCTCTTCTTCCGATTGATCTTTCTGTTTAAGCTTGGCTTTATCAAGGTCAATCTTTTTCTCTGCGATCATCTTATCATCTTCATTTTCTTTTGCACGTATTTGTAACTCTTGTTGTTTTAGAGCGACAACACCGTCATCAGGAGGAGTCATGATTTTTTCTAGTCTAGGTAGAATTTTTTCGATTATATCTAGTTCAAGTTGTGCCTTCAAAGCCTCTTTAGCTGGGTTAGGTGGAGGGGGTTGCATCATGCCTCCTTCTTGCATTTGTGGTATTTGTTGCATAGGTGGTTGTTGTTCAGGCATTTGTAAATCAGCTTGATTTTGTGCTTCTAATGATACGTGTTCAAAAATATGCGACACAAGAATAGGAAGCGTAGTTGGGTTGCTCAGACCTATGCCAGTTTCTAAAAAGGATAAATGCACTTCAATATGTATTTGATGTGCTTGGTCAGGGAAAGCCACAAGAGGCATTCCCATTAGGGCAGCACTATTCTCACTTGCTGGATCCATTGGGGCGGGAGGTGGGGGATCCGGGGCGAATAGTGCTTCAATATTTTCTGTCCCTAATGCTTGATACATTCTTCTGTAGGATTCTTTAATATTATGAATCTCAGGATTACTTTGTACCAATTGTAATTCTTGTTGCGCCAACGTAATTCTCTGACTCATAGAGAAGAAGTTAGGATCACTGACAGGGATAACATCTACTCTGTTGTCAAAGTCAGTTTGTTTAATAGCTTGGTCTCCTCCAATTACTTGGTATGGATAGACGGGGGGTAGGTACTCCGCAAAGAGTCTAGCTAATATTTTAAATTCTGTTTTTTGTGCGTAGTGCAATCTTTTGTGAACGGCAGACATGACTCTTGTGCCTTGCTCAAGTAATGCCATGGTTGTTCCAACTGGTAGTTCTTGATTACCTTCACCCACTTGTAGATTAGTAATAGATGCAAATCTCTGTCCTGCCTCTACGCAAAATCCTAATAGTTGCATTAATGTCGCCGACGGTTCTTTGTATGGCAACGGTATCAATGAATCTCTTAACGCTCCGCCCGGTGCGTCTACATCTCTAAATTCACCCGGCTCTAGCGGAGTCTCATCATCTCTAATTCTGAGTCCCCTGGCCTTAAACCCAGCAGGGAGGTTTGCTAAGGTACCAGCATCTATTAATTGTCTCAGTGCTCCAGTGGCGGTTCGAGACAACCCGCCGATCATGTGGATCAAACCGAAGCCATAGAAGCCGAGGCCAGGGAGAAACTTGTAGTGAACAAAGTATTGTGTCTTACCCTTCATCGGATCTTCAGGGTTGTAATTTCTTCTTATAGATAAAACTTCATTAGAGGCTCTGTCTATAGTAATAATGTAAGGTAAGTGATAACCCTCTTGATCTTCAAATCCGGGTATGTCCATTGAAACGTGACATTCCAATAATTCATACATCATGTCATTGTTTGTTGGGCTAATCCCTTCTAGCTCATCTTCCTTGTCGGTTGCGTCATTGCTGACATTTGTTTCTGATGGTTGTAATGGTATATCTCTATAGAAGCCCGCTAATTGTTGCGTGCGTATTTCGTTGTAAGACATTTTAACTACGTGTGTAATTCTTTCACACGTTTCTAAATCACTAGCGGTGTACGGAACTACTAAATCTTCTACGGGAACAAAGGTGCTAACTGCTCTTTGTTTGCTTGCATCGTAATAAACTTTCTTAAACGCTGTACCTGCTAACGGTAAATAGAACAATAATTGATCCATTTCAGGGGTATATTCATCCATTACCGTAGTTATTTGGTAATTCATGAATTCTTCTACCCTTCTAGCTTGATCTTCAGTTTCAGGTGTTTCGTTCCCCATTACCCTTGTTTTGACTGGTCCCTTACTAGGAAGTAGTTCTTTAAATGCCTGAGCTTGGAACTGGGTTACGGATTCGGCGAGCATAGGGTGGGTTACGCCTGAAGAACCGGGAAAAGGACGATCCCTGTCCTCATACTTGAAACCAAGTAAGTCTAGTCCCTTAATATAAGCGTCTTCCCACTCGGACCTAGAACCTTTGTCTTCTTCAAAATCACTTATCAGTTGAAAAGCAATCCGTCCTAGCTCGCCTTCATCAATGTACTCCGCTAAATTCGCATCGAATGGTGTAGTGTCAATTACGTCAACATCAGGAGAGTAGTTTATTTCTGCTCCGTCATCTGTTAATTCAACTGCTATATCACCTGCTCCGCTCGGAGCAATAGGTTCTTCGATCTGAACCTCTGTGCCGTCTTCGACTTCCAGATCTATAAGATCTGATATTCTTTCTATATTGGTTGGTCTACTATTTTCTGCCATTATCTTTGTTTACGTATCTTGGAATTGGAGATAAAAAATCCATTAATACATTTGCAGTTTTCTCCCCAAAATTTTTCTCCATCATGTTATCTACCGCTTCGTCTGCTGAATCTAAAGGTTGCTTACGAAATGGATCTGTTTCTGGCTTGTAAAAATCAGGGTTAGCGTCTTCTCCTCTTGCTCCCAAATAGAGTCCTGCTCCACCTCCTGCTAAACTTATCATGGCTCCTTTTATAAGACTGCCTACTTTTTCCATTTGGTAAGCGCGCTGCATTATCATTTTTCCTTCTTGCGAAGTTTCTGCCACGCTTGCGGCTTGTTTTAGCTGTGCAGTTATTCTTTCAATATTTCTAAGTTCACTTTCTATTTTTTCAAATTGTTGTCTTGTTGCGTTTGGATTACCAATAGACGTAATTTTAGGATCTGCGTTTTGCAAATCATCAATTATTTTTTGACCTTGGGCTATTTTTTTCTCGGCTAAGTCATTTAACTCTTTTGTTGTTCCCCTTAGAGCTTGCGTCATCAATATGTCGCCTTCATCTAAAAATTCAAAACCTTCGTCCGTTCTGGTTTTACGCATAGCATTAGGAATGTATCTTTGCGATACATAATCCTTTAGAAAACTTCCGCCTTCTTTTAATATTTTAAGGAGACTTATAATTCCCATTATTTTCTGCCATTTACTTTGTTATCCATGTCTTCTAGAGCTTCTCCTACAGCATCTAAAGCGACACCTGAACCCATTTGTCTTTTGGGGCTACCAAACATTCCTTTAAATGGATTATCTTCTGGATCGTAGAAATCAGGGTTTTTACGCTGTTCAGATGCACCGAAGTACATTCCTGCTGTACCCGCTCCTAAACTTGCTATAGTTCCTTTTATTAAACTATCAAATTTTCGCATCCTATTTAAGACTTCCATAAGTTGTCTAGCTTCACCCATGGTTTTTGTTAAACTCATTTGTGATTCAAGAATTTTTATAAGCCTAGTAATCTCGTCTCCTTTATCCACCAATTCTTGCGCTTTTTTGGCGTAACCTGCTTGTGACGTTATAGAAGTAGTTCCTCTAGTTACGCTGTCTGTTAAGGCTTGGGTCTCCCGTCCATACTTCGCAGCTATATCGTCTAATTGATTTTGAGTAAGTTTGTTAAATTTTTCACCTGCTTGTTGACCCGTCCTCATACTTTTAAGAACGTTGTCCATTCTTGATGAAGGACTTCTTCCACGTAAGCTACCGATGCCTCTCATGAGGCCTTGTACTAATGGTCCTAATGCCATGTTGTTCTCCTAGTAAACGCCAGTAAACTTAATGCCTCTTTCAGCAGCTCCTCTACCACGGCTTTTGCCTTTACCTGCTCCAGGCTTTGGTCCTTTGGAAGTTGCCATTGTCTTTTGTTTTGCGTAAGGAACAAATCCTTGGTCTTTTATTTTTTCACCTTTATCTGCCATTTTTAACTCCTAGTAATATTCTTTTAGTCTGCGCGGATAATTATCCTGTAGATCATCGTCAGATTCTAAACCAATAAATCCTCCCTGTCGATAACGCATTAACGCTTGCGTAGTGGAGTCTACCAAATCATCGTGATCTCCGAAAGGGAAAGCCGCACATTCTTCCACCAATTCTTCCGCCCAACGTGTTTCAGGAACATACACCATACCTGATTCCAACATCGGTGCAACTGCATTTACCCTCGCAATTTTATCCTGTCCTTTGCCGGGTGAGTAATTTACCACTGGAATTCCAGAATGTCGCAGTTCGTCAGTTAGCGGTAGCCCACTCGCCTTAGCTTCTACGATTACGGTATCTGGATCCCAGTATTGATATTGATCGTACGCTTGCCTTTTCAACTCTGGAAAATCCCACCGACCTTTCTTTACGTCGAGTAACAATAGAGCTGGTCTCTGGGACCCCTCGTCTGGGTAGAATACGCACCACGTCGTTATAGCAGAATAGTCTGCCGTTTCTTTTTTCGTGTAAGCCGTATCGTACGACTGTATAACGTACTGCATTTGTGGAACCTCATCACTTGTCCAAGTTTTCCACCACTCCCTTTTTAAAATAGCGCCTTCTTCAGAAGTAGGGTTTTGCATCCACTGTGCTTCCCACTTACTTACAGGTATAGAGGCTTTTACCCCTTCCAATTCTTCTATCTTCCAATATTCAGGCCATAAAGGTTTTTGACTATCGGGAAATATAGCTGGAAATTCCACAACTTCCCATTGGTCGGCGTGGTCTTCTACTTGTCTGCTAAGGAGTCTGCCAGTTAAATCTTTGACTGACCACCTTGTCATCACAATAACAATAGCACCGCCCGGTTGTAACCTTTGTCGTGGTCCAGATGAATAATAATCCCAAGCGTTGTCTAAGGCCGTGGGCGAGAGGGCATCTTGCTCTGAGTGAATATCATCCAACACAAGTAGATCCGCACCACGTCCTGTTACCGCACCACCAATACCT
>VTLG01016733.1_pt1 | contig 18899 bp, 21 predicted proteins | sample 4694571 | NCBI WGS metagenome assembly VTLG01 (sample SAMN12604809, study PRJNA352737) | marine metagenome | biome: ENVO:00000447; feature: ENVO:00000209|ENVO:00000569|ENVO:01000036; material: ENVO:00002151; isolation source: viral sequences binned using virsorter ...
TCCATAGCATCAGCCGCTTGATGTCCTATAAATACACTATTATCTACACCGCTTGAGACATTTGCTCCAGCTCCATAACCAAAAATTGTATTATTATCACCACTATCATTATTACTCAGCGAGATTCGGGAGTTGATGTCGAGTTTCATAACATTAACCAATGTAGAGACACTTGCATGACTGGCGGCTGAATAAAAATAATGAATACCAGCATTTTGTTCATATAGACTTGATTCATCTGTTACTATTGTATCCCAACTGCCGTCTGCATCATATTGAACATTTTGACCAATATACATACTTTTGCCTGCGGCTGATGCAGTATTAGAAAAAACACTACCTGTTGCTCCTATTTGTAAATATGTGTAGTCTCCATGAAATGAATTTGGCGTAGCTCCAATGCCAACATTGCCTGCTGATGTGACACGTATACGTTCTGTGCCAGTAGTAGTAGCATCATTTGCGGCAGTATAAAATCTTAATTGTGTGGCTGCATTAGTTGTTGTACTCATACCACCAAGTGCAACTATGTTATCAGTACCATCAGAATCGCCCGTAATGAATGTTATTGGTTCTTCTGCATTATGATAGTGAGGCATACCAAATCGTGTATACTTACGAGTGTCATTGGTTAATGTTGTAGCATTAACATCTGCTCCTACAACTAAAGATATGCTTCCACTTTGGACAGTTAAAGCACCGCTGGGACTCGAAGTTCCAATTCCCACATTGCCATCTTTAAGAGTCACTTGAGTGGCAGACCCTAAACCGCTTATTTTAGATGTACCATCAGGAGTAATTAATCTTAATATAGCCTGACCAGTAGAATTACCTGCGTTTGATTCAATATCAACATAAGCATATTGCGAATCACTTGTACTCGTATTTTCAAATAGTGCCTTAATTTCTCCATTGGAATTTGAAACAATTAATTTTCCATCTGAGTTGATACGCATTGCTTCAGATAATGTACCATTTAGACTCGTTTGAAAAGCCATATAAGAATCTTGAGTAGAAGCTGTAGCAGTAAACGATGATTCCTTACCTACGAGTATCTTACCTGAATCAACAGCAGTACCACCTGTATCTTCTAAATCGAATCTTTGTGAAATGATACCAGCCGTACTGGCGGCATCACTTTCATTGACTAAAATTAATGAAACAAATTCACCATCTGTATCTTTAGTAATTTGCAATCCATCAGTTACTATCTCACTATATGCTCCACTACTATCACCAGTTACAGTTAAATCACCTGAAATGGTCAGGTCGCCAGTTACTGTACCTCCTGAAGATATTGCATCAGTAGTGGTTGATATAATACTACTTCTCATGATAACACCACTCTTACTGAAGCTCCAGAACCACTTTTATCTTCTATCCATAGATAAATACTGTCACCTAGTGCTCTAGGGACTTTTAATGAATATATTGTATCCCCACCCATTAAGTATAAAGTATTACCTGTAGCTAATGCATCTGTGCTAGAATCTGTAAATTCAAAATATATATCTTGAGTGCTCATTAAATGAACTGTATGATAATTTGATACATCATAAGATTCTGCAGTTGTTATTGAATTTACAGTTTGAATCTGCCAGTCAGCAGCTGAATCCATATTTAAAGATTCGTGTGCTCTGTGTCTTTGAAGGTTTGCCATGTTGTCTCCTTTATTGTTTTAGTTGTCTTGCGAGGCGAGATGTCTCCTTATACAACTATTAATTTTTTATCTTACTGCGAAAGGTCGAGAAGGGAATGTAACTGATATGTTCCTTTTATTACTTTCGTTGTCGCCCAACTTACCAAAAAATTCTTTCATGTAATATTCTTTTCTTTCTATATCTCCTGCTGATTCAAAACTCATTGCTTTAAGATAATCAACAACTGCTAAACTAAGCATCTTGTTTAAGTTGATATGAGAAGTTGCAGAAGGAGATGAATCTTCTTTAGGTATCTGAGTCACTGTAATTCTTTCGGAAGCAGCTTCAGTTGAAAATGTAGTTGCGCTATCAGTAAGGGTATTAGAGCCTGCCCCAGTAGTAGTATAATCACCATCATTACTAGCGGAACCTTGCACTCTTATTTTATCAGTAGACGCAAATCCATCATTAGTGCCAGCTCCAGTAATAACATTACCTGAAAATGATATATCAGTTCCAGAAGCAACTACATTAGTAGTCTCTAAAGCTTCAGCTACAAATGGTTCATTAAGAGCAGTATATTCAACTCTTAAACCACTTGCAATATCTTCATCGGGATACATTAACTCCTTACCACGAGTTCTAAGTACTCCAGATTGAGTAATCCTTTCATTGCTTGAGCCTCCAAGTAACTTATATAGAAGTAATTCTCTACCTCTTAGATAGTAGAACCATTCTCTATCTACATAACTGCTCATGGTGATGTATCCTCAATTAAGTAACTAGGACGGCTTGTAAGTCTTTTAATCCTTTTATACTTACTATCACTTGTATCTTTTATACTGATATTTTCAATAGCTATCATATCAGATGGTAATACATAAATATTATCGTCACTGTCTACTGATTTAATAATATCTTGCTTATTAACTTTTATCTTTTCTTTAGTATTTGATTGTATCAAATGCATAGCATCTTTTATCCAAGCTATTGCTAGAGTTTCTTGGTCAACACCAGTCCTTTCCATTGCTTCTAAAACTGTCATGCTGCCTCCAGAGCTGCTACTTTAGCTGATAATTCTTGTACAGCTTTTAATAATAGTGGTACAAATTTAGAATAATCTACCCCTTGAGCAGATATAACTTCTTTTGTATGAGCATCCCCATTTTCATCAAAATATTCTTCATCTAAAACACCATCTTTCTCGCCTATCACAGCATATGGGACTATTTCCTTAGCTTCATGCGCAAGGACTCCAGTTAATCTTTTTGAAGTATTCTTCTTCCAAGCAAAATCATACAATTTAAGCTGATTAATTGTCCCAGTTGCATCTGGTATATCTTTTAAATCAGTTTTTAGTCTATAATCAGAACTAGTATTAAATGCAGTCGCATCTCCATCTAAAGTGATACTTCCAATTTCTCCCCCTGAATCATGGAAAGATATAGCCCTCGCTCCATCTACATCCGCATCAGCTGAAAAATCCATTCTAACAAGAACATCGGCTGTTTCGACAACAGATTCAGTACATTCAAAATGAGCAATATGGACAGTCGCAGTTGTATCAGCATCCTCAACATGGAGGGTAGAACTTGGAGATGCTCCAGCTGTCCCCATGCTAATTCTATCATCGCCAGATTTAACAAAAAACATATAAGCATTATTATCACTCTCTATTCTAAAATCATTTGATGCGTGTCCAGCCTCATTAGCAATTACCCCAGCTGCCCCAATATTTAAAGTTTCTCCATTAGTAGTCGAAATCTTTGTGGCAAATGCTTGAGCACCTTTATCAATATAAAGAGTATTAATATTGGAATCTAAAAATATCGCTTGGTCTTCACCATTTGATTCAACCCTAAAATCAACTGTATTTGCACCATCATCATTAATGACTACTTCTGTAGCTGTGACAGAAATAGCTTCTCCATCTACATTATGAATAGTTGTTGTAAAAGCGGTTTCCCCATTATTAATAGCTAAATGATTATTTGTAGCATCAACAAGGATTGCTTCATCTTCTCCATTACTTTCTACACGAAAATCGACATCAGCATTATCTCCTTCATTTACACAAACTTCACCAGTCCCAGCAGAACCTTGAGTTAGGGTAAGCATTGTTCTTGCATCACATACAAAAGTCATTACGCCATCTGCTGATTCCTGTATATATGTAGAAGAGCCTCCATCTAAATAAAATTTATTGAGAGCCTGTATTGCCATATAGTCACTGGCTCCACCACCACCTTCTGCTAATTCTAATATTGTTTGACCGCCTACAACTACATCTACTTTATCAGTAGACACTTCATGAATATAAGTATCTCCTCCTCCATCTAAATAAACTTTATGTGTTGCTCCTACAGATATAGATGTTGTCGCCATCTGCAAAGCAAATGTTGCCGTTGCGTCACCATCTGTTAAAGCGACTAAATTAGTCCCGTTGCTACCTCCAGATGGTAAAGCTATTAATTGGTCATATGATGTTGATATGTGACTTCCAGTTAAAGTTGCCATTTCAGTTTCTCCTTACTAATGCATTTAGTTAATTATTCTTGCGCTATTATCCATTCTATTGTTGTTGTACTAGTATTTGATTTAACAAACACATCATTACAATCTAAAATTGTTCCGTCACCTCTTAGGTGAACGCTTCCCTGCGGAGGGACAACTATGTAATAATTACCACTTGTCCCATTTAAAGATACTAGAGCATTATTTGTATCTCCAAGGTTCTTTATATATAAAAATGCTAAATCAGTCGAGTCGTCGGTTAAATCTGTAGGGGTTGTAGTAATAGAAAGAAATCCAGACCATGTTTCACCCTGCGTTTGCCATCTTTCATCTTGGTCTTCCCAATAGGCTTTATGATGTGCAAACGACACCCAACCATCACCCCATTGAGTAGCATTAATGACAGCAGTCCCCTTTCCACCTAGAGTCTTTCCAAGAGTATCACCAGAAGGCGAAGTTATAAACTGTGTTTGCCTGACAGATGTTTCTTCCATCTCAACTGACTTAGTTGGGACTACGTAACTACTAAATATTACTCTTCTAGCATTTGGCATTATCTACCTACATAATATTCTATTGTTGAATCTTCACCACTAGAACACTTTACATTCACAACTGCCGATGAACTAATCTCAGATGCGAATGCTTCACCACTTGATAATTTTATTAGATAATTTGTTCCATCTAAAGTTATTAAAATATCTCTACCATTCCCACCACCAGTATTTTTTATATAGACAAAATCATGAGTAGATGTAAGAGATGATGATACAGAATCAGTAACAGCTAAACTAGCATCATAAGAACCAGCTCCTCCAATAGTCGCGCTTGTTTCAGCGTCTCCTGTCAGTTTTCTACCACAATCACTATCTAAATAATATCTACCACCAGAAGCAATTTGTTCTTGTGGAGTGCAGTGATTTTTATATCTTACTTTATATGTCGTTGCCATACTATCTTTGTTGTTGCTGTGCTTGAGAAGCTACAGATAATTGAATCATTTTACTATTATTCTTTATATAACTAGAAATTTCCATTTGAGACCAATCATAATATTTTTTTGATTCGACTGCATAAGCTTGCTGTTTTTGTATTTTACTCTGGTATTCTTGTATTTGAGCTTGCACATCACTTTGATAACTTGAAATATCAAGTTGATATTTTTGCAACTCTAATGTATAATCTTGTATATCTGCTTGTAATGTTAAATCACCTTCTTTCATAGCTTCTTGTATGCTTATTTGTGCTTGTTGGATACTTCTCTGTATCGAAGCTTGATAAACGGCATTTCCTTCATTAAATACATTTAAAGCATCTTCTACTTTTGAACTATACTCTTGAATTTTTGTCTGAGTAACTTGCAATTTAGACTGCACTTCAGATGCGTATCCTTGAGCTGTTTGTAAATACCCCTGAGACTGTTGTATCATTAAATTAACTTCAGAAGAAAAAACAGCTGATTCAGCTTGATACTTTTGTATTTTGCTATTATTGTCATTCATAGCTTGTTGCATTTCATTTACTGCATTTTGTAACTGTCTTTGTAAACTCCTATCTTCATTACTTATAGATACTTGTAAGTCTGCTTGTGCCTGAGCTATATTAACTTGATTAGCTACTTGTATATTTTGCATTGATTCTTGGACTGCTGTTTGATATAAAGACAACTCTTTATTGTATTCATTCAACTCATTAGCCACGTCAGCTTGATAAGCTGATATATTATCTGATTCAGTTTTTGACCACGATTGAAATGAGATGTTCAATTCATTATTATACTGAGCTAACTTTTGTTGATATTCTTGAACTTCTCTATTTACATCAGCACTATAAGCTCCTACCTCAGCTTGATATACTTGCAGTTGAGCTTGCTGCTCCGATTGCTGTGTATATTGAGATTCTTGAAGTTCTTTTTGTAATTCAGCTTGATATTTTTGTAGTTCAGTATTAAAACTATTTAGTTTGTCTTGCATAGCTTGAGAATAAGTACTTACATATGCGCTTATTTTATTTAACTGTACAGCTGCTAATTCACTATCTTCTTCATCTTCTATAAACTCACCTGCAACAGAAAACCACTTTGAAAAATTTAAAAAATCGGCATCAGTCCCATACCCAGAACTATCAGCATCCATAGTAGCTGTTAAACTCTCAGAAACCCCACCAACAGTTGGGGATGAATATGTTGGGAGAGATGTAGTTATGGACAAAGTAAAATCTGGAACGTCAGGCTGGACAGGAGCAATTGCAGAAATACTAAATGTTCCCGGGTCTGTTTCTGATAATCCAGATGTATATCCACTAAATGCTGTCTGGCTTGTTCTGTTTGCTTTACTATATGTAGGAGCTGAGCCTGTATATACAGAAGAAGATGCAACAGTGGATGTAGTAAAAGTAGGAGAACTTGCATCTAAATCAGATGAAGGCCCACTATAACTAACAGTTTCTATACTTGGAGTGTCTGGGAGTACTGGAGTCAAATCCAAAATAGAATTTGCAAGGTCAATATTTGTTGTTATAGATGACAGAGCAGTATTTACATCAACTTCACTTGATGGATATTCAGTCGCCCAATACATTCCACTAATAGTGGATGTAGGAGTGACATAGTCTGGGGCCGACGGTAAGCTATCTATAGTAACTGAAGCTACCCCGCTTGAAGATATAGAAGGGAGTGAAGGAGTTGATGGAGCAACAGATGTAATTGAAATAGTAGGTAATTCTGAGCTTCCAAGTTTTGAAAATTCGCTTGAAGCTGCGTGATATACTACTGCATTTCTTAAATCAGAATTATCATCTATTAAAGAATAATCTACATAAAACACATAACCAGCATTACTTCCATCCGTAACTGGAGCAAAATGAACTCCTCCTTGCTTATGATACCATACTGGATGTTTAGCAGTCGCATATTTTAAACTTGTAGAATCCAAAGCCCATATAGCCTCAGACATTGATATTTCTCTACAACTATATCCATTTCTCTGAACATCAATAATAGAGTCGTTTACCGAAAATGAAATTGCACTACCATCTGTTGAAGAAGAAGATGCTTTCTGTGCAAAGTGTAATAAATTTTTTGGGACGCTTGATACTACAAATTTTTGAGCAGAGATAATAAACTGGTCATTAGCGTCTGAAACCCCAGTAATATTCTCTATATCTAATTCTATGTTTGTTGTTGCCATATAAAATTTTTTAGTTTATGCAGGGGGCCGAAGCCCCCCACATATTTTAATCTTTATATCGTGCTATTAATCACGAACTTCAGATTATAGTATTAAGACCACCCTGTTCCAGTGAATGTAGTCGCCTGTAATCCATCAAGAGCACTGGTAGCTACATTTACATAAGATGTTCCACTTACAATAACAACATCTGCTGATGCGTACTCGAACGTTAAATCAGTCCCAATAGCTCCACCAAATGTTACGTCATTTTCGTCAAGTTCTAATGCTTTTTCACCATCAGACTGCTTAGTGACGATTGTAGTCATTCTTACGTTAGTGGCATGTTCAGCTACACCAGCTCCATTACCACATCTTTCTTGAGTGATTACGCCAACAAAGACATTTGAATAAGCTTCTGGGAGTTCAATAGAGCAAGCTGCTGCCATTGTTCCACCAAAGATTATTCTGTATCTTAATCCAACGTTAGATGTTGTCGCTTGTGGTAATTTTATAACAGCTGCACTTGCAAGAGCGCAATTAATAAAAATTACGCCAGCATCTGCTTCTGATAGTGTATGAGACGCATCACCAGCAGTTACAACTGTTATCTCTTTATACCCAGTGCTATTAGCAGCGGATTGTAAAGCATCACCAGCTTTGTTTTGACCATATAAAGGTATACTCATTATTAATACCTCCTATTTCCAGACCGCATGGGCTTCTGGCATTTGCCATTCCATACCGGCCTCAGTTTGAATTAAATCAACTCTACGGTCAACACCACTATTTTCAAGTGTTTGGACACCAACATAAACTGCAGTATCACGATTCAAGCCGTTACCGACAAGAGGTCTATACTTACAATATTTCATGTTCAATCCTAACATTTTAACAGTAGTCCCATCTAAGTGAACATTACGAGCAACATTCATATCACCATAAGGAGTATGAATCTTTGTAATATCTACACCATAGACATTTTTCTTGCCACCCATTTGCCAGTTTGCACGTCCAAAGTCATTACCAGCGCCAACTCCGACTTGTCGGACATTAGCTTGGAAATAACCACTTAGTTTGTGCAACCAGTTATACACATCTGTCCCAACCAAGAACAATGTTGCGTTTGCATTATTGTATCTTGGGTCAAGAAAGTTGCTCATGTCATCAAGAAAATCATCTTGAGCTTTATTGCCTGTTGAACCCATTCCAGAGCCACTGAAAATATTGCCATAATTGACAACAAAATCAACAGCCCCTTGAGTATATTGAACGCTATCAACTGAGCCTTGAGACCCAAATAGTAATGATGTTTCAATATCCCACTTATGTTCAATCAACTTTTCACGCCAGATTCTTGCAAACTCATTTGGTTCATACTTAAGCACGGTAGCACGAGTTGTGTTATTCATTGCCATAGATGTTTTCCAAATTTGAGTAAGTCCAAATCCAGTTGAGAAAGGTTGGTCTTTCCAAGTCTCTGGATATCCAGTTCCTTGCGCATGTGCCGAACCAACTACATACGAGCGAGCAGTTTCAAGTGTTAATGCAATACTTTTGTCTGCAACAACCTCATCACCAGCTGAATCGCCAGATGGACTAAAATTATTAGTATGCCATCCTGCGAACTCACCAGTAGTGGAAGACGCCTTTGCAATTGTTCCTTCTATGAGAACACATTCTTTACTATCCTTTGTAAGAGAATCTGTAACCGCAGTTAACTTTACAAGAATGTAATCTTCACCCCATTCAGTCCCATCCGTTTCACTTGTCATAGGAACTTTTACGATTTGACCGGGCAGAAAGAAAGCGGGTCTTGTACCAGTTGCTCCAACTGACCAATCATTATCAGTATTACCATACACATTTTGTAGATTGCCACCAGATTTATAATCTCCAGCCATATACAATTTAACTGTGTCTCCTTGCGCAACAGAAGTTCCAGCCCCTGCATCGTTAGTAGCAATTATTTCAGAATCTCCAAAATAATCTGCTCCAGATGCATTAACAGCCCCCATTACATAAGCATATCGCTTATGATAAGAAGGTCTACGTTCAGTGAATTTGAACTCTGGGTCGTCTGTTGGCTTTTTGCCGACCTTAGATACAAATCGAAAGAAAGGGTCTTGAGCTATTGCTAACTCAGAAACTCTATCCCCAAAATTGTATTTTCTCCTAAGGTCACCAGTGTCTTTTGAAGTACCATCAGAGGGAGTGTGAGCTACATCTGAATAGGTACTTAAGCTAAATACATCAGCCATTTTGTCACCTTTTAATTAAGGATTAATGGCCATTGGTAATTACATACCAAAAGCCTCTTCTAGTTCATTGGTCTCACCCAGAATGGCATCAAAGACTGAATCGTCAGGAGATTGCTCAACAGAAGTACTGCCTTGTGTTGCTAATGTACCCGGTTGTTGTTGAACTTCTCTCATTTTATCGTGGACTTCTTGCCTTGCACTATCAGCAATTTTCCCATCCCTATTCTTACGATTCATTAGATAATATATATCATCAAGTTCAAGAGATTTAGATTTAGCAAAATCTGTAAAATTTGACCATTCTTCATCAGTCATATCATGACGTGAACGAAAATCGGTTTCCTTCGCTAGCTTTTGGTTTTCTACCCTTTGCCCTTGCAAAGCACCATTCAAACGACGCTGGACAATACCATCAATCGTTGCTCCTAGTACTTTTGCTGAATCAGATTCAGGTTGAGAAAAAGCATCATCAGCATCAAAGACAAAGTCTTCATCAAGATTCAGCTTTTCAGTCATTGTTTGTGGGGTTTGACCTCCACCCTCAAAATAATTTCTCACATGAGTAATTAAATTAGGGTCTTCTCGCATAGCATCAAGGATAGGCATATAAGGTTCTAATTCGGAAAGTTTTCCGTTTAGCCTTTTTGCTTCTCTGCTTGAATCACTATACCTTTTTTGTAAAGTATCCACTTCATCAGATACTTCTTCCTGAACTTCTGCATTGGGGCTCGATTGCGTGTTATCGCTTTCATATTCCGAGGTTGGTTGCGAAGGTTCATCTATGATAGCACCATTGACCTGTTTATCTAATGTTTCAAAGAAATCATCAGTATTCATGTCCATAACGGCACCTTGTACGTTTGTACTTTCGGGGGCTTCAGTAGCGTTGCCTACTTGTTCTGACATACTAATCTCCTATTTAGAGTTTTATTAATTTATGAATAACAATCAATATTTCAAACTACTTAATTGCTACGCATTGTTTCACTTTCTTGCTCCAAACATGTCCGCTCTTACACTTGCGGTTTCCACCTTTCTCTGGGTGTACTTTATTATGTTTAGACTTTGAAATCTTTGCTATATTTGAAGAACTATTATTTTTTTTATTGCCATCTTTATGATGAACTACTTCACCACGTTTAGCATTTGCTTTATTTCTATAATGAGTTTGACTGCTTCCATCTTTCCATCTACCATTCTTACTGCCATCTCTTGCCATACTAGAATATGACTTCTTCCTCCAGTTACTCACTTTCTTTTACATCTTCCTTAGTACTTTGCATATCTGTTTTCATCTGTTCCCGCATCTTTTCAAACTCAACTTTCATCATACCTCTTAATAGTTTTTGCTGAGCTTCAGTTTCGAGAACATCTTTTCTGACTTCATTGCCAGCTTTATCTACCTGCATCTTAATACCAGCCTGAACAAGCTGCCGTTGTAATGTTTCTATAGTCCCATCTTTATCTTTCATAGCTTCTTCCATAGAAGCGACTTGACCTTGTAACTGTGAATAAACAGATTTTCTTTCTATGACTTGTTTCTTATTTCTTATATCAGTTTCTGCTATCATAGCGATATCATCTATAAGGCCAGCTTGGAACCATTTGAAATATTCTTCTAATAATGCCCATCTATTTACTGGCATTGTAGCTCCAGCTACAACTCTTATGTCGAATCTTGCAGTAGAATAATCCTTAAATCTTCCTATCGCTTCTCCATAATCATTATATACTTGAATATTAATCTTAACTTCTTTTTCCTGCTCTTGAGGACTTTGGCCAGCTTCAGGCTGAACTATTCTAAATACCTTTTCAACTGTATAATGTCTCTGAGCAATAGCCTGAAAACATCTTCCAAGATGTTCTAAAGCAGGTTCAACTATGCTTCCCATCCATGCTTTTAATCTACGAGTACCAAACTCATCATTAGCAAGAAGACCACGATATGTTTCAGTTTGCTGATTTGTGAATCCCATCATAGCAGATGGTACACCACTAATATATTCTGCGTCAGCTTTCCCTTCTTGAACCACAGTATAGAACGCGTTATTGATTGGAGCTGGTAAAATAGGAGTTGGAGTTGCAAATCCCTGCCTATATTTTAATAATGCCCCCGGAGCTGATGAATATTTTTCCCACTCTTCTTCAGGAACCGCCCCCTCTTCATACATCCATCTTAGATTTGATGCTAAGTTTGCATTATGAAGCATTATCTGATGAGCCTTATTAATCTCTTGCTGTTTTCCTATTAATGGAGTAACTGCACTCATAGGATATGGAGTACCAGTATACATATATGGAATAGGTACAATAGGATATTCATTAATTGGCAATGTATATTCATAAAGAAATTGGTCTTCACCAACACTGCAAGTTTGAACAATTCTATTTTCAAAGAATTTTATAGAGTCTATTATATTCTTTTTTACTTTGGGGTTATTTTCAAGAACTTTGTAATCAGCTTCGCTCATTATTTGTTGTTTAATTTGCGTAGCTGCATCTTGGGCTTCTCCCATTAACTGCATTTCTTTTTCTTTTATAGCCTGAGCAGCCATCTCTTGAGATTTCTTTATTTCTAACTGGGCTCTTTCAGGTATGATTTCACCAGATTGGACAGCTTGTTGAATCTGTAGTTCTTTTTCTATTAATCCAACTTCTACTTCTTTCGTAAAATCTTTTAATTGTTTTTCTACCGCTTCCCTTATATTATCCATCTCAGCAGGGGAAGGTTGAACTTTTATATAAACATTTCTATATGGGAACTTCTTTTTAGAATATGTTTCATAGTATGGGATAATATCTTCATCTTCAGCATCGAGATTTACACCCATTGTAATATCTTCAGGTTGGATAGACTCTCCTATCTGAGTATCTCTTTCCGAATATGAAATTACATCAGTATTCTTTGATACCTTTTTAATTTTAGCTTCAAACTCAGGAAGCATATTAATAAGCCTTGTCCGAGCAATATTCTTTCTAACTTGTATAAAGTTTGCATCTCTAAATAAAAAGTCTCTACTTGCCGGGTCTACATATACATCATAAGGGTCTAACCTACTAAATCTCACTTCTCCCATTCCCCTATCAGCGTCTTTGTCTACATCTACAAGAAAATATCCAACTCCTTTAGTTAAAGCATCAAGAGTAATTTGGCTATAAAGAGACTTGCCATTAGATAAGTACCAACAATAATCTGCAATATCTGAATGTACTTGAGCAACATCTACATCATCTCCAGTAGCTCCGACTGCTTTCCATTTAGGATTATTAGCAGTTACAAAGTATTTCATTATCTCTATAATAGGAGTTACCCTATTTATAGTGAATGTAGGCATACCAGATTCTTCTAACTGGTCTTTCTCCTCTTTAGATAGTTGCTCATCAAGATAAAAATCATATCCCTTTTGACTTAAATGCTGCCATCTTTGTCTATGAGAGTTATTAGCTCTTTCCCATATCTGCTTATTTACTTGAGCTTTACTTTTCTTAGTTGTTCTTGCCATTATTTAGGTTTCCAACTTCCTCTTCCAAATTTTAGAGCTTCTTCTTTATCCTGACCAAATTCAAATCTTTCACCACGCCTTCCAGCTTCTTCATAAGCCCCTTTTATATCTCCTCCTTTATCATAATCAATCCACCTATTAGGTTTTTCTTCATGAGGAAACAATGTGGGGAATGATACCCACCTATTATCTATATTTTCTGTTGCCATTACATGAGTTGATTCACCTACCCTTCTACCAGATTTATCAAGATTAGGTCTTTCCATACCCTTTCTTATATCTCTAGCCCTCTTAGTATATTCATCATACTTGCCAGCTTTTCTAATATCATCAGCCATATACTATTATTCTCTTATTTCTACATGAACTAAATCATCAAATGAATTATCTTTTATTTCGCCATCAGAATCCCAGTCTCCACCCCAGCGTATCTTTAGTCCTAATTGATGTCCTATTCCTCTCAACATACCACCCATATAATGAAATCGTTCCCTGTCTTCCCAATCTATAGGATAAGGAGCCAAGTCAACAGCTTTCCCAGACATATGCCTTGAATATTTAACCTTCGTTGCTCCTTTTTCAAGGAGTTCTTCCTGACGCTCTTTACTTCTAAGACCCTCTATAATGGTAACATCCATTATCTTTATAAGTTCGTTTAAGACATTTACGAGTTTAGCGTCAACACCCTTCAAACGTGCCTTAGAACGTCTTCCAAATCGAGGCATTTAAGACCTCCTATTAATAAGCCGACTTACCAGTCTTTTTTGACTTCTTATATTTTGCCTTATTCGCATCAGAAAACTTTTCATAAAACTTTTTACCTTCAGCTTTATGAAGACCCCTTCTAGCCTGAGTATACTGACGTTTTTGTCCTTTCTTTGATGTATCTACTGGAGGTCCTTGAACTTCTTTCTTCTTAGCTGGAGCAGCTTTCTTAGTATCAGATTTCTTTGCGCAACTATAAGAACGTCCCTGCCATGTAAAAGTATCTCCAGAACCTTTACCTTTACAATTAGATGCAAAAGCACTTCTAAAAGAACCAGCAGATTTTGATTTTGTTTTATATTTTGGATATACTCCAGCTTTAGTTAATTCAGAACCTTTTTTAGCTACGTCTTTTTTCTTCACTTTAGACTTAATCCCCATAGCTGTTTTCTTAGATTGGACTGTTTTTGTAGCTTTTTTGGAAACTGGAATTTTAGATTCTATCTTCCCTCCAACTTTTTTCATCATTTTTCTGCGACGGGCTCTTTCTCTTCCAGCTTTTGAAAGCTTTTCACCCAAAACCCATTTGTCTACAGCTTTTCTTTTAGACCGTCTTTCTTTTAGTTTTTTTAACAATGCCATTTCACTTCCCTTTTTGTTTTAGGCTATCAACCAGTTTTTTGCTTTTCTTTTTGGCTTAAACCATGTTTTTTTCTTTTCATCCTTTTTCATATTTGGAGGAAAAGCGTGTACTTGTGCGTAATACAGGCTCTCTATTGTGTCATCATGAGCCATTTTGGGGCCAAAAGTAAGAATTTCGTTGATTAAATCAAACATGTTTTTGCGTAAATGCACTGTTCCGGTACTAAAACGGGCCGCAAGTCCACTATAAATGCGATTTCGCTTCTGCGTTCCGCCCGGTTTCTCTGGAATTACTGCAATATTGTACTTATTTAGCCTTCTTCGCTCATCATTTAGAGCCTGAAAGATACTTCTATTCATAGCAACATCTTCTACTGTGGATGATGTGCAGTTATATTTTTGATGTAATTCTAGTATAATATCCACTACTCCTTTCTTTCCAAGAATCTCACCATTCTCAGGATTCTTAGAACCAATTGTAGGAATACTTCGATGTCTCTCGTATTCCAACACATACAATTCATTATTATGGTCAATCGCTATAACAGTTATAACAGAGAAATCACTATGTTTAGTGTCTATATCTGTCGCAGGGTCGCAACCAATGAATGTATTAACAGGAATATCATTATTATCCTTAACAATATAGTTAACGCCTTCTTCATGTTTGTAATATCCTTCCCAGTAGTTGATGTGTTCTCTTCTCCATATAGCATCTTCTTCACTCATCACCTCCATCATATATTCTTGATAGAACTTCTGTGGTTGACCTGAATCTGCATAGAATTTCTTCTTCTCTTTTATCTTAGATAACGGAAAAAACGATTCCCATAGTGGTGTCGTTTCATCCAATAACGCTTTATAAGTGATAACTTTCCATGAAAACTTCTTACCATCTTTCGTAGCCCTTGAGTAATTAGTAATGAGATTGTTAATGAAAGAGTCATAATGTACGGGAGTACCATTAACACGGAGGCGACCAGTATGAGGCTCGATTGCAGGATAAACAACAGCGGTAACCAGATTCGCATTCTTGTCACGAGCTTCCTTCGTGATAGTATTGGCTTCGTGTTCAAAGTCGTCAAGAACGATAAGGTCGTACCTTTTGTGTAATTTTGCGCCACCTCTTATCCCAGCTACATTGCTTTTACTTATCAATTTGCATCCATTAGTTAATTCGATATCCTCTTCTGTCCACTTCCGGCCTCTCATGGGGCCAAAGTAATATTTGATTTTATCGTTATATTCTAAGTGATGTTTGATATAATCCATATTCCCAACACTAAGCTTTTGCGTAGCTGACACCCAAGCATAAAATAAAAAATTATCTCTTGTTGCAAATACAAAGTCTTTGATAATTGATGCTTTTGTAAGAACAGTCTTACCATGACCTCGAGGTATAATAACTGCAGTTTGTTTTACATTAACATCATCAATAGCGTCCGCTACTTCATAATGAAAGAATGGAGTTTCACTACGCATGAAGTCATCTGGTAGGAATAACTTGCCAAATGATATGAGGTCTTTATGGGCTAGTTGTATAGCTTCTTCAGCTTTTGATACATTCTGTGTATTGATATTCACTTATATATTTTTTTGATTTTCATCAAGGCCACCTAATACCCAATCCATTAAATTGCAGTATTTTTCTGCATCTTTTTTATCTCTTGCCCAAAACTTATATCCGTTATTAGACTGAAATCTTTTATATCCATTCTTAATATGAAATACGGGTTGTTTTTTCTTACCCAACTAGTTCTCCCAGCACTTTATACCTTTTTTAGTGAATTCCATAGTTACCCAACCAGTTCTTATTATAGGAAACATAGAATATCTTGCATAACTGGCGTATCTAAGAAATGAACCACCTCTTACATACCATCTTCTTCTAAGTTCCTCTTCACCATCTACAATCTTTAATGAATCCACTGGTTTTGCATATAACTGATGATTATGACCTAATACAAATACATCTCCATCAGAATAAACAGCTGCTAGTTTATCTAACTCAAGGTCACCATTCTTTGCTCCACTCTTTCCATGCCCTGAAACCATATTCCAAGTTGTGTCACCTATTGCAATAGTTGAATAACCCGGATACTGAAAATATGGAACATTTAATTCAGCCGCTAATGTCTTACATACATCAAAATCAAGTATAGTATAACTCCTTAAAAAATCATGGTTACCACCCCTTATAAATAAACATTTATCTTTTATAGGCTCTACTAACTTTAAAAATGCAAGATACTGCTCATCTGGTGGAATATCTTGACCCCTACTACTAATCGCTTTATACCCCGGAGGTATTAACTCTAATAAGTCACCATTCCCAAACCACTTAGCATAGCGGTCTTTCTTTATCATATTTACTGCTTCTTTAAACTTTTTTCCATCAAATTCATTGGCTCCAACATGGACATCAGTAAGACAATGGACTCTCATCAAAGAATCTGACTTAACTGACAACACTTCGCCCGGGTCGACAGTCGGATAATCAGTTTCTACTATTGTCTCTATAGGAATTGAAAAATATTTACCACAACCTTTACAAACATATTCCTGAAATGTTCCTTTATCTGATGCTATATTATATCTCTTGCCATCTTTCTTAGTATACAATGAAGTACAATATGGACATATCATTATTTATCCCCTTTAATTTCACCTTCTAATTTTTTTTGCTCCCTAGTTGCCCCTTCAATCTGGTCTGACGTAAATCCCTGAAAGACACCAAGAAGACCTGTTTCTCTTTGTTTCACAACATTGCCTGTTGTCCCTACAATCTTACCTAATTCTTTTGCTGACTGCAAAACAATATTATCATCTTCGCTATAATCAGCAAGATTCTTCAATTTATTGAGTACATACTTGTGGTCAACACCCATTTCTTTAGCTACATCTAATACAGATTGCTCTATTTCTTTCATAACTCTTTCCTGTTTTAATAATATTGTTGCTTTCTTTCTTGCTTTTTGGTCAGACATCTCAGTATAAGCTTTCTTATATGCATCTATAGCGCCTAACCCTACTACTATATTAGTGGCAAATTCCTTTTCTTTGTTAGTAACATGCTCTCTTTTGTACACACGATTTGCAGTATTCTTTATAGTCCTAGAGAATGTATACCTGTTTGGATGATTATCAAAGTCTGTATCCATCTTAACATTAGGCCGGTTTAAAAAACTCCCAACTACAGTTCTTACCCACCCCTTTGCAAACTTATAATTCTTCCTATCTGAATGATGTTTTACATTATTCGATACTTTTAGTAGCTGCACTATCCTGTCATCATCAGAATACACCCAATCCCCCTCATTTGCAATCCTCCAATCTGGATGAACTACTGTATTTGGGTGGGTTTCTTGGAATTCGTCTATATCATCATAGACGTAATGAGCAATACTTTTAATTACTCTTTTATCTGCCAATCATCTCTCTCTATTTTTAAATCTCTAATCTGCATAACAAGATTATCTATTAACTTACTTACTTCTTCATGCACCATAAACACATCTCCATCTATCTCTAATGGAATCATCTGCTCAGACAAATTCTTTAATACATCTTCTTGTGTCTTAACTGGTAAATCGGATAGTTCTTCTATTAAATCAGCCATAATAATTTTCTTATACATTTTATTTTCCCTGCCCTACCACCCTATAAATTTAAACTACTAGTCAAGTCATATCAAAGTAAAAAATGCCCAAGTTCTTTAGGAGAAAAATTGTAGGATTTTGGTGTTAAGCCTTTTTCCCCGACCCTACCCTTAGTTAAGGGATTTCGTATATACGAATTTTAGTTGTATTTCATTTATTAAATACTATAGTATTTTAACTCAACCTATGCACAGGAGGTGCAACAATGACTGTAGTAACTGAAGAACAGAAAGTAGCAGCAGATAAGAAGGCTCGTCGTGACTGGTACAAGAAGATAGCTGCTCAGCGGCGCGAAGAAGGCCTGAAGAGGTCGTTCAAGGCTGGTAACAAACGGCAGTATATCATGGGTGTGTCAGTGCCTAGCAAGCGAGACATCATGTCCGAACTTAGAGCTGACCTTATTAACATCAACCAGCAATGTGTTGGTGAAGGTCTTCCCCCTATCTTCTTGGATGAGGATGACCAACCTATGCCAAAACTTCCTACACCTGTGGAATAGAGTACGGTTCTGAGTCGTAGCACTTAAGCAGGTAACTCATATAATGATGGACGGGCCCGAGGTGATAGCCGGGCCCATTTCGCTTCATTATATTATTATTATTATCGCCGTTATACTCGCAATGTGCATACATATCTACTGTACTATGCTTATAACGACATAACTATGTTCATATGGGTGTAGTATCTATTTACATATGTATATTACATCCACTTGGGCATTAACTAGCAATAAGAGGCATTAATCATGACCAACGAATTCAAAGAATACTATGAAGTTACATGGACTGGCATCATAGAGGCTGGTATT
>VTLG01001098.1_pt1 | contig 18897 bp, 26 predicted proteins | sample 4694571 | NCBI WGS metagenome assembly VTLG01 (sample SAMN12604809, study PRJNA352737) | marine metagenome | biome: ENVO:00000447; feature: ENVO:00000209|ENVO:00000569|ENVO:01000036; material: ENVO:00002151; isolation source: viral sequences binned using virsorter ...
ATACATTTTCAGTATATAACAGATAATTCAACAAATAATTCAGAAGACTGCTCGTAGCTCAATTGGATAGAGCAACAGCCTTCTAAGCTGTAGGTTGGTGGTTCGAGTCCACCCGAGCAGGCCAATTTCTATATTGAGAAACTAGTTCCACAACCACAAGAAGATTTTGCTTTGGGATTGTTAAACACAAAGTTAGACCCAAATATATCTTTCTTATAATTTAACTCCATACCCATAATGTACATTTCATACATTTGGTCAACTAACAACATTTCATCCACAACCAAATCTGTATCACTTGGACTATCTTCAAAGGTCCAATCATAACCAAAACCAGCACAACCACCACCCTTTACAGATAGTCTAACATATTTTTTATTGTGTTGATTTCTTAATTCGTTAATGTGTTCTTTTGCATTATCCAATATTTGTATCATTTGCTTTTACTTTATCTGTTATCTTATATCCAGTATTTATTAAATCGTTCATGTAATTGGTTGCTCTTTCAGTACCACCTTCCATACCATCATAATAAATTACGAATCCTAAATCGTGAGGTTCTTTAGGAGGCCAAGCACTAAAGCCCCTAACTTGTAGGGGCTTAGTGTTTATTTTTTTAGAATTTCCAACGAACTGAGCCAATGATTTGATTCCCATAATCCGTATGAGCACCTGTATAGACGCTAGTTTGTTCCTTATCGTGTAGATAAAGTCCAAATTCTAAACCATCTCTTTGGTCTGCTCGTTTACGAACATCTGTATCGGTGTAAACATTATATACTACACCATAATAATTACCGTCATAACCTAGGTCATCATTAAGCGTTTTGTGATAACTAACATACATGTTATCTGTCAATGAATAAAGTCCGCCAAAATCATACCTGTTATCTTTTGCAAGACCTGTATCTTTGTCGTCCCACATTTCAGCACCCCAAACTAATGGCACACCAAATCTATGTAACGAACCACCAATTGAATAACCTTCCTGTGCTTTGTCAACAGAATAACCAGGTGCGTCACTTGGTGAATCAATTCTCATATAAGATACTTCAGCTATTCCAAAGGAATAAGTTCCTGTTAAATAAGTCGTATCTTGTTTTCTATCATAACCAACATTAACTGCATAAGGTTTATCCCTTTTGAGTCTATGTGAATCAAATTTGAATTGATTATCCCATTCATAACCACCACAAGCAATGACCGTCTTTTCGTTATGGTCAATTCTGAAATTCTTTTGTGTGTAAATTAATGGGGCTGATATTTTAGGTGTTTTAGCAAAACCTAATCTTTGTGCGTCTGTTTCTCCCATAAACACTCTACAAGTATCGTTACCAAAACCTATTTGTTTTTCAACAAGAGTATTATTAAGAGTCGTATCTAGTGAATAGTGAGAATCCCATTTCGTAGAACCTCCTACCCATAAATCTCTATTACCTAGTTTTACGGTGTCTTCAATACCTACCGTAATTTCAGTTCTTGAATCCCAAGAGTCGTCATAGGTCTTATCGTCATAATAAGCTTCAACATTACCGTTCACGAAAAAACCAGAAGGTATATCCGGTCCGATAAAGTCTTTCGATTCTAAAACCTTAATTCTTTTAAGCAAGTCTGCATTACTCACTTCGTCCGCCTGCGCCGTAAATGCAAAGCTCATAATAAAGAATAAAACAGTAATTAAATATTTCATAGTCAATTTCTCCTTAATAGTGTTACAGCTATTTATACAACTTACACTATTGTAACCTAATAGTTGTATAATGGCAAGCTTAAAATATTAAAGCGCCTAGGATAAAAACAATAATTCCGCCTATAATACATTTTTTATGGTTTAACCAAATGTAGTCTAGTTTTATTTTTGTATCTAAAAACATTATTTCCCTTTCTGATAATCTTTATTATCATATTCAACTTCGTCACGCCAACCCTCATTTATATGGATTGTGCCAAAATTCGTTTTAACTAGAGTTGCCACAATATGCACTCTATCAACTTCACTACCATTAAAAAAATTATGGTATTGTCTATTGTCAGTTATGTACCCACTACCATTTGCTGGCATATGAAACGCTGTATTTTTAATTACCATAATATTACCCTTATTGGTAATAATAGGAATATGAAGTCGCATTTCCGGGTCACGGTGCCATGATAAACAAGACCTTGGTGGTTTCATTAAAAAACGAACACGACCAATTTTAAATCTTTTATTGATAAGGTTATATACTTCTTCAACATATGTACCTTTAAACTCTGGACATATTTCAGTATATTTAATCTCTTCAATAAAAGGTAATCTCTGTTCCTCCACATTGGTAGAATCAGGATAAGTCCAATATAGACCTCTTACATTTCCACCTGAAATGGAATTAGGGTCACCTGGAATTCTATTGATACAAATAGCATTAAAGTCTATCTTTGATTTATCATCTGTTTTAAAACCAAGATGATGTTTAAAATCCAGATATTCTTTACCTAGTCTATCTATATCCAGGTTCAACTCATGTTCTTCGCAATATTGTGATTCAATCATAATACTATTTATCCTGAGCTTGACAATATGGTTTATTTAGTGTACTATATACTATATGAAAAAATATATCCGAACATATGACTATACACTTCCTGAAGACCAATGTCAAGCCTTAATTGAACGGTTTGAAGTCAACAAAGACCAACAAGTTTCTACAGACTTGGAAGACCATAGACATTTTACCGAAATCAATATCAACCAACACAAGAATTGGGAAAATGTAGTTACTGCATTGTACACCACATTACGACCTTTTGTCGGTAGATATAAGATAGATTGTGGTATCAAAGAAAAACAATGGCCTGATAAATTTGGTTTTGAACAAATACGATTCAAGAAATATCTACCTAATGATAAAGATGAATTCAAAGAACATGTTGATGTGGGCGATTACAATTCTGCAAGACGATTCCTTGTTTTCTTTTTATACTTGAATACCAATGACGCTGGCGAAACTTCATTTAGTGAATACGACATCACAGTAAAACCTGAACCAGGTAAATTGTTAATGTTTCCCCCTACATGGACCTATCTTCATACAGGTCACAAACCGATTAAAACACCCAAGTATATAATCGGCAGTTACTTGCATTATGTTTAAACGCAAAGTTGCCCTTTAAAGATTCCGAGAGTCCGGCTCGCTTAATACATTATCGTACAATACACGACAAAATAGAAAACAAAAAAGACAATCACCATAGTCTTTATTTTGGCCTTTAATCTATTCTCCAAGATTACGCCAAAACCTTCTTACAGGATTGTCTTTATTTAATTTGTCTTCTGCCTTCTTCTCTTCCGCCTTCGCTAATATTACACAAAGGATTAACATTCCTATTACACCTATTAGTAGTAACAGGACACCGTGTTGTAAGTCCATTATTTTATTTAGAGATGTATGAAAGTCGGCCACTAGGACCTTGGAGGTCCTTTTGGAGGAACTACACCGTTATATATAAAAGTAAAGAATTAGAGAATTACTTTAACCATGCCACTCTAAGCCCCGCCTTCTTTCTGTAATCGTGAATTTCTTTTGTAGAAGGATAACGCCATGCCCAAATCGCCACACATAACATTGTAATACCTGTCCATGTTACTGCCGTTAAATTAGGTACTGTAAAGTACATAATCACCAGAGATATAGACATCATAATAATCATTGAGTATTTTGCATATAAGGGGAACACTCTGTACTTGCCCCAATTCGTAAGGAACGGTCCAAAGTATTTGTGAGAATATAACCACTTATGCATTTTAGGGGAACTACGAGCAAATGCAAACGCAGCTATGACAAGAAAGATACTGAAAGGTATACCTGGTGTAACCACACCTATGTAAGCACAACCTAACATTAGGAAACCTAACGCTTGCCAAAGATATTTTTTTATTGTTTCCATAATAATCACCTTTTTTAATTAAGTAATACTATTTATAACAAACCAGATAGTTATGGAAAGAGTAACTGCTATACCAATAATGCCAGCGTAATAATAGATTTTATCCATCATTGATATTATTTAGGTTAATCGTGAATTCATTTTGCTTTGTAATCTATTAACCCATTGACTTGCTGTGGATACAAACCAAAAAGGAAACAAGGCATGTATAAACGCAACGATAGAAAGTAATAGAAACACTAGTGAAAATTGCATTGCTTGTAATAAGTGAAAAAAATAAGATTCGTTAACTTCTTCTAGGTGCGACAGTTTGTATTTCATTGTAATGGGCTCATTGTGGGGAGTGAATTCTGGAACTCGGAAAAAATCCTCCAGAATATGTCTAATGGTTGTTATTGCATTTATAGTTTAAAGTTTTAGCTGGCTCGCCAAATGCGAATTGCTGAGTCAGGTTTCCAGGGGTGATTTTGGGTTTTGATATATGCTTCTAGTTAAGGTCAATTCTATCTCCTAATACCTTGTAAGTTTTACTAGTATGTAAAACCTCTTCTTGTGTCCTGTCAGTTGTAGTTTTGGCCACATCTATTGTCCGATGGCCTTCCACTTTCATATTATAATTACCGCCCACCTTCATATTGTAATCGCCGGCCACATTTGTATTCATCTTACCATTCTTTAATACCACATTCATATCACCTTTGTCTACCTGTATGTTAACATTGGCATTGGGCCCTATTTGTATATCATAGTGGTTATTTTCTTGGCCATCCTTGTTAATGAATATCTTATGTCGGCCGCCTATGGTAATATCGGCATTGCCTGAAATAATCTCTTGCCTTTTGCCGGTAGTTATGTTATAATGGTCGGCTTTGATAATATTTACCTGCGTACCATCTGGCGAAATCTCCTGTGAGGTGCCTGTTCTATGCGCCGTGAATAATCTTTCCTTATCCTTTGTATCATCAATCTCCATAATATGGCCGCTCTCACTCTCAAAGACATGATTGTAAGGGTAAATGGCCGCATAAGGGATTGCCGGTTGGTCCCAGGTATCTCCGTCAGAGGCCGCTATTGTGACATCTGCGATAAAGTTTTCTGCCGGTACTTCGTCAAAATCGGCCGTTGCGACACCAGTTTTCTTTGTAAGTTTTCGTAATTCTAGTCCAAGGTGTGGTTGCGTAGACTCATTAACGGCCAGTCTATTGGTGTCCACTTCGTCCTTGTATTTGGGATATATTCCATTCGGGTCATAAAAACCTTTTTCTTTATCGGCCAATTCTATAGGTTTACCTGGCAAAGTCCCAATCACCATGGGCTCCTGCGAGCTTGTGCCATCTCTGAAATACCCAAAGACCCAAGTGCCTTCAACAATAAAACCTGGTGAATGGCCAAGACCAGAAATACCTGAAGATGTAATAGGATGAATCAGTTGCGACCACGGTAGGTCTTCAGTCGGCAATTCGTCCTTGTTTTGCGTATGAATCCCCACACACCTAACTCGCAAACGGCCAAGTTTCTGTGGGTCTTGCCTGTCTTCAACGACACCGTTGAACCAAATAAACCCATTTCTACCTAAAAAATTATTGTCAAACATTTGATATTTTCCGATATTTGCCTGCTTTTAATACGCTAACCATACGCATTTAATTACCATTTCTCTTTTTTCTACGCAAACCGCTGGCCAATTTGCGGCCATATCTATTTGCGTACTTAATTTTATCTATAAAACTGCGTAAGCACGCCGAAGGCGCCGTTAGAACTGCGTAAAGACCACTTGGAGACCTATTTGAGTTGCGTACTATCATATCCTCCTTATTTGGCAAGCCGCTATGTGGTCGCTGAGCATACTTCCTGTTGGAACTTCTGCTTGCCATCTCTGATATTATCTCGTAACATCTCCCTAACATACCTTTTCCTCGTTGTTTCTCTACATTCCTACGGTGGTATTTGTAGGTGTATAGCATATATTCGTCATATTCTCTCATATTCTCATCTGGTGGCCAGTCCTTAGCGTCGGAATCTCTCGGATTCTCTTATATTCTCTAAACATTTAATAGTTTTCATTTAAGGCAGTCATCTCCTGGTTAGTATATAAGTCCTCACTACTGTAATCACCTCTACCTACCTCGGTTAATGCGTCCTCCTCTGTAGGATACGCTATCCTAACGCTGTCCTTGTAACATTTTAGTACCATCTCATGTCTTTGCGCCTCTACATTGACTACATGTTTTACTGCCATTATTATATATCGCCCACTCGTATATGGTGAAGTTTCTGGTTGGGTGCCGGAAGGTTGCATTACCGGAGAGGTAAAAACAACTATATTACCTGCATTTATTAATGTATTACCATATACCAATAAGGACAAATTCATATTTCTAACACCTGCATTTTGGCTGGTCATCTGGTTTAATGTGGATTTGGAACTTGTAAATTCATATTCATCATGTACCTTACTCGTATCGGATGCCACCATCAATTTACTATCAAACATTTCATTTAAACCTTTACCTGTATCTGCATATTCCACACCTTTACCTTGACCATTTTCAGGATATAATAACCCAACATTATCAAATCTACTTCTTGACATTTCACAATGAGGTTGTAGTTTGCCTGCCTCTAGGTAATCAAAATCTGTAGTGGTGATTGTTTTATTAAATGCGTCATGGGTAATAACCCGATTTGCATAAAAACCAGCAGTCATATTGGTTAACATATCCACAGGTTTATCAAATTCATATTGAAGGACATTTGATAATCTCCTTTCTACATCTTTTATTTCCGGTTGCATATAAGGGAAAGGTCCAGGTGCGTCTGTAACCGAAGCTATCAATGCTGTATATTTCCATCTAGGTGGTATTTCAAATTTCATACCGGCATGCCCCATCATTGAGGCAATACTTCTAAAGTAAAACGCTTTTGATGTTTCATAAAATACATAACCTGCATTGTCTTTAAAATTAGCAGACACGGCATTAGCACATAAAAAATTAATCGCCTCATATGGTTTTAAATTAGGTATTACATATTTGGAGTTTGTTCCAGTCTTTTCTACTATTAATTCCTTTTTAGATTTTAAATGGTTCTCTACTATATCCTGTACCGCCATTTCAACAGGACCAGTATATGCTTTTGATATTCTTGTGGTATGATTTCTATACATTTCAGGAGAACAGAAAAAGATTTGGTAGAATTGCGCCGTTTCTTTTTGGGGGTCTTTTCTCACCTTATCTACTTTGTATATTTGTAAAGGAATGCCTGTGTCTTCGCTACAATCATAACCTCTTGTACCAGGCGAATTAAATTTTATTGACATTCTTTCAAGACCAGTTATAGGTAATATTGTCCTAATATCCTGCATATCATATACTATTATAGAACCTACAATATTGCTAGAAAATATATCTTCAGCAATTTCAAAGTTCCATAAAATACCCCTAACATCCATTCTTCTAGGCTTTGAATCACCTGAAAATCTGTAGGAAATAATTGCTAGTTCAGTTAGATTATATTGTCCTGGTTTGTCAAATACATCTCTATCAGTATGTCCCATATCATTAATTCGCTATAAGTCTTCTAAACTCATCTATAAAAGTATTTAAATAGTTGGGTTGTAATAATTTAATTTGTCTTTTCTTATCTTGTATTCTTCTTTCGTGTTCTATGTTTGATACTGATTGAGCACCGGCGTCTGTACTATTGCACTCTAATAGGTGTGAATAGTCAGCAGGACCTTCACCTTTTTGTGGTCCACTATCTTGTACTCGTTCATAATGGTGTATGCCATCAGCATTATCATATTTGTCCTTACAATATTGTTGGAATACATATTCACCTAACGGCCAATCATAAAATCTGTTAACAATATCATTCATAAGACATACAACCCAAAAATAATCTGTACTACCATATACTTTGTAAGCAACTGTTTCTGGTGAATCTCCTTCAGGTACATCAAACTTATCAAACAATGATAAGTTATTCATTATCTTACTTCTTACCTTTACCATTCTCCATATATCGGTAACTTCTTTTGTATTGTCATTTTTACCAGACAGATTATATTTAATAATTGGAAATTCTTTAAAATACTGCATTATGCTCCTGCCAATATATCATTTTTAGTTAATATTCTATCTTCAACAAATTCTAAAGTTAATTTTGTATGTACTGGTTGACCATCATCAAAGAAACTTGGTTGAGATTCTGGTGCATAATCAACATCAACACTTTTACAATAACAAGCAGATATTAAATTTAAGTTTTCATTGACCTCACCTTTATGCATATAACTGATTCTAAAATAATTTGGTATTTCAAATATAGCACCTGCTTCACCTTTTAAACCTGGTGATGAATTATATTTAAAGATTGTAATAATATCGGAAACTGCCTTTGCCTCTTTTTCATTTCTTGGCCAGAAATCAAATGAGTATGAGAAATTTCTAAAATCTGGTGAATCATAAAACTGTTCATTTCTAGGATTTAATGCTGTACCACTTCTCTTCATCATAAATCTAATAGGGTCACCTATGCCTACTAAAGTTGCTAACTCACCAACTAATTTTTTACCTTGTCTAATTGCAATACCGGACATTCCACTCAATACTGCTTTAACTTGAGCCGCACTAGTCTTTGCCGAACCTCCTGGAGTCCAACCACCCATATTTCCATGTAATTTACCTGCTTCTATAGCCGCCTCAATATCTCCTGCTACACCGGCACTTTCACCATCATATGTTTGTGTATAGGTTGCCTTAATACTAGTTGGCATATATAAGGCAATAGCAGCTGTAGTAATAGACCTATCACCTGTTTTAGATGTAATAGTTCCACGCTCTTGTCTTCCAGAATGAGTAAGCATACCACCTTTTTGTGGACTATAACCTATAAATCCTGATTCAAATATTATATAATGTCCCAATTCGTTTGAAGATAAATCTAATGGATATTGTACAGGCTGAAATGTTAATGGATTTTCTATTAATCTTTGTGATGGTGCGTCATCAATACTAAACGGTGAAGACCGTCTTAACTGAGCCGCCACCTTACCTGCGTCTTTAGCGCCTGAATTATTCAGAAACCCACCAAACATATTGGAAATCTGACCCGCCGCCAGACTTGTTACTAAATCTCTTAATAGAACTTTTGACATAATTGATAAATACCTTTATTAGTAATATTTATATAGGTTATAGATAGAATATGAGAAGAAGTTATAAAGGATTATTTAAACCCGCCAACCCAAAGAAATATGTTGGTGATACCAACCAGATAGTGTATCGTTCATTATTAGAGCGTAAATTTATGCGCTATTGTGACCTTAATGATGATATACTGCATTGGGCTAGTGAAGAATTGCCAATCCGATACTTCAATCCACTAGATAAAAAATACCATAGATACTTTCCAGATTTTATTATAAAGACTTCAAAGGATGAAAGATTTATAATTGAAATAAAACCATCAAGGCAATGTAATAAACCTAAAACTCCAAAAAGAAAAACAAAATCATTCTTTCGTGAATCATATCAATATATCAAGAACCAAGCCAAATGGCAAGCCGCTAGGAAGTATTGTGATGATAAGGGTTTAGAGTTTAAGATAATTACTGAAAAAGACTTGGGTAAATATTAAATCTTAACAAAGTCAACATCTAATTTAGAATAGTCAACCATTAAATATCCATTATCATCTTCAAAAGACGCCCACGGCACCTCTTGTGCCATTACACCTTTGTATTTGCCTTCTTGACCTTTATATTTAAATGAATAAATGTTTATATTAGATGGAGATTTTCCTTCTAATTTAATATCTTCTTTTAATCTAATATCACTTGAAGCGCCACCCATAGCTGGCCAGTTATAACCACTATAAGAATGTTTGTCGTGGTATGGGTCAACAATTACATCTAGCGGACCTGAATGAACATCTGATTTTGCCGCTACAGCTTTTTTAACTGAATAAGTCTGGTGTATTACTGTATTTACTCCTGCTTTAGCAGAGTCTATATCTTCCAAATCAGCAGCGTTAACAGCTGGAACAGCAGAGGCACCGGCGTCATTAAGATTTAATACTTTAGGATTAAGTGATGTGTTTAAATCTTTTACTATGACATAAAATTTGTTATCTTTACCTATCACTTCAAGTTCTGGACCTGTACCTTCATGGTCCCTCATCATTATACTTCTAGCATAAGTTTTTGCTCGAGATTCAGATTCAAATACTGCAGGACCGGTACCTGTTTCGTCTTGTAAAATACCATCCTTTATTTTCATACTGCCTAGTTGGTCTGACAGGCTTACTTGAGGAACTTCACCAACTTTTGCTGCTTCTTCTTCTTTGAATTTTTCTACATGTTTGTCCACTTCTTTTTGTAATTGTTCGTCAGATGGCTCTATATTAAATTTTATTTTATCTTTTAACCATCCTGGAATTGGTAATGCGTCAACGAGACCATTTATAATTCCTTTCATTTTATTTGTAATCATTGAAAAGAAATCCAGAACAGGCTGAAACATCTCTTGAACCATAGTTAATACTCTTCCAGGCAAAGTTGTTACCCAATTTTTTACCAGAGTAAAACTATCACTAAAAAATCCTGCTATAGTATTAAATATATTTGCCATAAAATCAAATGACGATTGTACTGCATTTGACATTATCGCTTTCGTCTTTTCATATCCGTCTTTAAAAAAACCAACTATTTTATCTTTTAACTCTTGGAACCATTCTGTTACAGCAAGCAAAGCATCCACAGCAAGTTGTTTTACCCCCTCAACCATTTTTATAAAACTAGGACCAACTTTTTCCCATACAGCGTCAAATATTCTTACTAATGAATTAAATACTGCTGTTGGTATTGCCATTAAGAAATCCAATAACCCTTGGAACATTAAAGTAAGACCTGCCTTCCAATCACCATCAAAAAGTAATTTAACACCGTCAATAAATGTTTCAATACCACCAAATAGATAATCAAATGCCTCTCCAACTGTTTTTATAAAATCTTTTATTAAGAAATCACCAATATCCATTACCAAGTCTATTAATGGTTGTAGTTTTTCAACAATGTCTGCTATCTTATCTATTGCTGGTTGCAATGCTTCGGAAATTTCCTCTGCATATTTGTAAAATAATGTAAATCCTACTATCAATAAACCTAAAGGTCCAAATCTACCAAATAATTTGAATAACATTCCCTTTGGTCCAAAAAACAATAGTATTGGAGCAAGTAACTTTCGTAATTTTAATAAAACTGCACCACCAAGTAATGCGCCAAGCCAACCCTTTTTCCTTCCACCTCCGCCGTCATCTACAGCGTCATCAACTCCTTCACTACCAACTTCACCTCCAGGACCAATTTCTTTATTTTTTTCTGTTAATCTTTCTTTTCTTCTTCGTGCTTCATCTTCATCAAAAGATAACATGTCTATTAAATTTTGAGCAACATCTTTAATAGCCGTTAACATACTATTTTGGATTGCCAAAATCTGTTCAAGTATAGGAACTTCTTGAGCAAGGGTTCCATCAGCACCAACAGCACCTGTACCACCAACTAGAGCACCACCAACAATTTCTTGTTGTTGTTGAGCAATGCCTAATGCTGCCTCAGCTTTTTCCCTTGACATCATTTTATTGGTCTCGGGGTCGTGATACCTCATTGTGCTTTCGTTAAATACTGGTAATGGCATTATTGTACTATTTCATCTCCGGTTTTTACATTTGGTCTTGGGTTTTCACAAATTGAACAATCACACTTTTTACAATCACATTTAAAACATGTTTCTGGACAATGTGCTTCGTGATTACAATTCTTACAATTTTCCATTTATTTATTTTCTCTTATTAACCATTTATTTTCTCTACAACTGTAGAAATTTATCCATTTTAAAAAAATACATATTTTCTTTCTTATAAAAAATCTTATAAAATTACATTTCTTACAATTTTCCATTTATTTTTTCTTTGGTATTTTAGCGCCTGGTTTACCAACATATAATCCAAAGAAGGCAGCGCCAGCACCAACTATGGTTGATATATACATTGCTTGTGAATTCGTTGGGTCAGGTAATTGCATAAACCAAGTTACTGATTTATAGAAAGCATAAATGTACGCCAACATAACCATTCTAGGGATAACCCTAAACTTGTCTAACATACCTGCCGTTTTATTATACCAAGTAGGTGCGTCCTCTCCTGAATCAGGAACAAGGTCACTCTTCGCTAACTCGTATTCTTCGGTTGTCTTTTTTACTTTTATTAAATCGTCTGCCATGTTAATTTCTTTGATTCCTCTCTCTAGCCTTTTCTTTTTGGTCCTTAATATATGCAATCAACAAGTTCACATATATCTCCCTTTCCCACGGTAGCATATTACCTAATTCAGTCAATGAATATTTATGATGTTGCATTAACGCAAAATTCACTTGGTAATGATTTTCTAGCGTGTCATGTGATAGGGCTACCCGAAAAAATCGGAAAGACCTGATAATGTAATCTTACTTGTCACCTTCGTTTTAGGGTTTACAACATCAACCTCATGTGTCAATTTAGGCATAGTTTCATAAAAAGTTTGTATCTTTTTAAATGATTTAGTATCTATACTTTCAATAAACTTATTAAGTTCATCAGCACTATAGTCCTTAGCCATATGTACCGTATCACCTTCAAAGATTTGGTAAATACCATCGGCTATAACTTTAAATAAAACTTTAGTATCTGCACCTTTCTTATAATCTTTATTAGGGTCAATTGAATTGATTGTTGGGTATTTCATCAATAAACCAATTTTCTTTTCTTCATCAACCATAATCTTATTGTTGTGTTCTTCATCAACATGTACATCAACAGTAGATAAATCTACTTCTACATCTGTATATGTTGTTTTATCGTCTGGACATAGAAGTCTTAATTTTGCAACTTCACCAACTGATTTAGACCTGATTTGTAAAAATACATATTCAAGGTCAAATGTTGGCAATTCGTCCACATTTAATGTTCCAAATGTACATACACTAACAATATCTTTTAACGCTTGTACAATTTGTTTTTGTTGTTCTGACTCAAGAGCCTGTAATAAAACCTTTTCCTCTTTTACAAGAAAAGGTCTATATTTTACTTTCACATCACTTGAAGGTAATGTCAACTCAAAAGTTGTCGTTTCTAATATAGGCAATGCCATAATATTATCTCCTTATTATAATTAACCAAATGGCGGAAATAATTTTCCACCTGTAATTCTACCGATAGGTAGATTTCTTCTAGTTTGTTGTAATACATCTCTGCCAATTCTTCTAAATTCAGGAGGCAATTTACTTAAAATACCACCAAACAAACCATAATTTCCACTTGCTTTTATAGTTGGCAAGTCACCAACTGCCTGACCAATAGTTGCACCATTGACTTGGTCAATTGTCAAATTCTTCCAATGTCTAAAATTCATTGTAACTGGTATTTCAACTAATGAATCATTGTTACCATAACTATAATCAATACCACTAATTATCTGTGGGTAACATTCAAACAATCTTACTGCATATGTAACTCTAGCGCCATCATCTTCATCAGCTGCGAATTGACCTAATTGTAAAATATCTATAGAGCCAACATAATTATCATAATATTTCATATCATGGGTTTCACCGTCAAATAATTGTTTTTGCCAATTTTCAAAAAACATTCTTTGTCTTAAAAATTTATCACCATAAAATGTCATCTCTAGTTCACCTGAATATGAATAAGCATAAGGCATTTCTCTTTTCGGTCCATACATTGAATGGGGTGTAGTATTAATATCTCTACTTGGCATAGTAACCTTATTACACATCATGCCAATATTTTGTTTCATTTCATTACCAGTTAATTCATTAGGATTATTTTGTCTTGCTAATTGAGAAGGTGGACCACCTGGTGCCATTACTAATTTTTCTGGAGGATTGATGATGACCAAATATCTATTTGGTCTTGCCACACCTTCACCTTTGTTTAACTGCTGTTGAAATCTATTTACAGTACCACCACCGCCAGGTCTTCTTTGCAATCTAGGGTCACCAGCAACATCTACCAATGATTTATCTCTAGGCAGACCTAATCTAATATCGTAACCAAATATTCGTCTTCCGCCTCTTAAAATTGCCATTATGCGACCTCTTGTTTATGCATATAATCTTTTAAAGCTGCCTTAATTGAATCTTCTGCAAGTACGCTACAATGAATTTTAACTGGCGGCAAAGATAACTCATCTACAATTTGGGTGTTTTTAATTTCTCTTGCTTCTTCTATTGTCATGCCTTTAACCATTTCTGTAACTATACTTGAGCTAGCAATAGCACTACCACATCCATATGCTTTAAATTTTGCGTCAACAATCTTATCATCTTTAACTTCTATTTGTAGTTTCATAACATCACCACAAGCAGGTGCTCCTACCATACCAGTACCAACATCTTTAGAAGCTGCGTCTAGTATTCCCACATTTCGTGGATTGTTATAGTGGTCTAAAACTTTATCTGAATACGCCATATTACTATTTATCTACTAATTAAAAGGTTTTTCTACTTTTGGCAAACACACTACCCAATGAAGCACCTTGAAATTGTGCTACTGGTAAATAGGCTGCCAATGCCATTTCATTTACATTGACTCTTAAAAATTGTGACCTAACATGCGACCACAAATACCTATGTATGCTCGCCTTAACATATTTATTAGACTTTACTGATTGATATGTAGCTTGTATTCTTGTTGATTGGTCAAATTTACTATTACTAGCAAATCGTTGTAACTGTTGTAAAAATTGAAATCTTGCACCGTACGGTAAATAATGAAAATTAAGACCTATAAATCCACCTTTCATAGGTTCAAGTGGTAATACTAATGGGAATATATCCCAATAAGGTAGTCTTGCTTTGTGTTTTGGGTCATAGAAAAACATACTCATACGACCACCACTAGGTCTGCCTAATAGTTTACCAGAAGCCATCATTTCAGATGGACTAGTTCTATCAGCAATTAAAGAAACAGCATTCCTATACCAGGACGCCGATTTCATCTTGTTATTTTGTAGGTCTACTAATGGATTAAATATGTCTATAGCCATAAGACTATTTATCCATTCCAAATAAAAACCCCCAGCGATTTCTCGCTGGGGGTCAATGCTTAAGTAAAGAGAGAGAAAGGATTAATCTTCGTCAGCCAATTTGCTAAAATAAGACAATGTATCGTCTTCCTCACTAGCTGATTTAGATTCTTCTACTTTGGGCATTTCTACGGAAGTAGTGGATGTTTGTGGTGGGAGGTCTACTTTATCCACAGTTACCGTGCTTTGCGTACCAGTAATTACCCTATTCAGTTTCTCTTTGAGTTCATCATAGGTTTTAAAATTACTAGGGTCCACAAATGGTTTAAGAGCGTATTGCTTTTCCCATACAGATTTAATTTCTTCATCTGTTGGCAACATTTGAGCAACACTCTCAAATTCGGATTTGTCATAGTTCCAGTAACCATCAACTTTTCTAATTTTCAGTTTAAAGTTTGCACCTTTCCAAAAATCAAATGGGTTGATTGGTGATTCATCTTCAAATGCTGGTTGCATTGCTTCAGTAATCTTATCAAAAATCTTTTTACCAAATTTGTATAAGAAAACTTTACCTTCATTTTCAGGATGTTTTGGGTCGCTAACAATATAGATGTTAGAATAGTAAGATAACTTTCTCTTACGCTTTCTAGCAATATCCTTATCGCTATCAACACCAGTATTCCATAATCTAGTGTTATCTTCACTAACTGGATCCTTATGATTAAGGGTTGTTAATGAATTCTCAATATACCAACCGCCTTGGTCTTTAAAGGCATGTGACCATACTCTTTGCCACGGCATTTCTTCACCGTTTGAAGCAGGTAGAAATCTGATAACGGCATAGCCATTTCCAGTTTTATCTAACTCTGGTTTCCAAAGTCTATCGTCTTGATATTTGTTTTTGTTTGATTGGTCTTCTGGAGATAGTTTCGTTTCCAGAGCCTTTGTGATTGCGTCAAAATTACTTTGACTAGATTTTAACTTATTAAAGTCCATATGTATTTTCTCCTTGTATTAACATATTCGTTGTCTTCGTGTAGGCTGTTTAATCGCCTTCATATAGTATTTATAATACTTTTTTATGTACCTGGTGGGATTTATTGGTTTACCCACAAACTTCCGGCAAGTGTCCAATCTATTGCAAGATGGTGCCTACTCGTAACCAAGTTTGGTGTCTTCAGGCATTCGCCCATAACCCTCCAAACTTGTGCCTTACAACCACTTAATTGTTGTTCAGCCACACGGCCAATTAACTTATATATTGCTAATTGTTTTAACATAACTACTAATATACACTAATCAAGCTAGATTGTCAAGCCTGGAATAGTCATCATATATTAAATTTCCTAAATTTCTCCATTCATTAATAGGACCATTTACCTTGTCCATACCATCATTATTTCTATTGATTTTGATAAATCTCACCTTTGGATACCACTCGGCAAGTGTTCTCCATTGGTTAATCCAGTTCACGGCAGGCGTAGGAGCGCCTTCCTTTGTGGTATAATTCTTTGTACTCTTATATAAGTTGTTAATCTTTGGGGTTGTACTATATAAATCGTGTCCTATAAGATATACTTCATCTGGTTGTTCTCTATGTATAGCAACCCAACCTGCACTCGCCCCGGCTGCCCAACCGTGGTCCTTTGGTTTCATAATATCACTCATAGATGTTGAGTAGTCAGGTTGCTGTATCCAAGATACTTTGATAGTATTATGGTTTATATTTTTCTTTTCTAAAAATTCTCTATCTTTTTTATATTTTTCGGGGTCTTTCTTAATCATAGTTACAATACCACTTATATTGGAACCGTGCATTACATATTCTTTTGCGTCACCTCTCTCATTGGTAACCACAATATCTTTAATCCATTCTTTTGCCTCTGCCATGTCCATAGTACCCAATAATAATCCGTCATATGATATAGCAGGCACTTTAGTCCAATCTCTCAAATAACAAGGTATCTTTTGCGCCACACCAGCATGATATATTTCATGCATAATACCGTGGTCAACACCGATTAAAACATCTGGCATAAAATCTCTGTATATGGCATTGCACCCATATATGGTACCGTGTGGTCTCAATTTTTCTAAATCAAAACCTTTTCTACTTTCACCGTTGCCTATACAAAAAACTCTTTTCACTTTACAAATACCTCTTTCATTATTAATTTTGCCTGTGTTTCATTATATAATATAAACGGTTTCAATTTCTTAATCGTATGTGAGATTTTAGGCCACACAACCTTTTCATTAATTTCTTTATCCCAAGCCTTACTAAACGATAATACTGAATTAATAATGACGGCGGTCTGGATATGAATTCTCCTCTGAATAAGTAAACGCAAAATTCGTGGATGTTGCCCATTATGTACAAGAAAGCCATCATCAAAAGAAATCCCACGATTGCTAAGGTCATTAAAAATGTTACTACAATCATTTCTAAAGTGATAATCAAATGATTCTTTATATTTTCTATACTTGGTGTAATTTTGAGTGCCTTCATTATCTAATAAATTGCCAATCCACTTGTTGTCACCAACAGAAAAGTTAGCAACAAAATAATCCAACACATCATCTTGATTGTATCTCTTTGAAAGTTTATGAAAAAAATACCTGTCAGACCTTTTAGTAAAGGTCTCCAACTTTGCTGTAACCTTGCCACCATACTTGACATAATCATAATCAGTTGTGAAGTGATTTTTAATTGCCAAATATGTTTTATATACATCAAATCCACCATACATAAATCAATCCAATAGGTGTTTCGTACACGCCGGAAAATGGTCTTTCATATGTTGAGCAAGTTCAATAGTAACCATTCTTGTTTCTGCTTGAGCATTACTCTTATTTCTTTGATTACAAACTCTACTAAATGCATATACACTACCTGTCCATATCCATTCGGTATGCATACATTGTGGTAATACCATTCTTGCCATTTCAGGTGCTATACCCTCTTCTAACATTTCGTTATAAGTTCCTTCGGCTATGGTTATTAAATTCATTATATCAAAAGGCACTTCTTCATCACTTGAACCTTGTTTAATACTTTTATCTGGTCGTTTACGCCATGAAAATGGTATATAAAATTCTGGTTTGTCATCTACATATCTTCTACTCACTTCATTCCAAGCCAAACCTACTTGGTGTTTAACCAATTGTCTTGCAACAAATATTGGTGCCTTGATTCTAAATGATAGCATAGCGTGAGCAAATGGTGACCAATGTCCATGCAATGCCAAATATTTTATTAACTTCGTATCTTTTTCAGACAGGTCATAACCATCTTTACCTGCACTTGGAACAAATCTCTCCCATTGTGATTTTTTAGCAAATGATACTCTAGCTGCGTTCACTACGGATAGGTCAGTACCCATTTTATCAATTAATTCTACATTCATCTATTTTGACCCCAATAATCTATATGTGTAACACCAGTATCATCTACATATTTGTCACAAATAAAACTGACTATCATAGCTATAACGGCAAAACCTATAATAAACCAAAGACCTTTGCCAGCGTCCCAATGGGACAGTAGATACCACAATACCTCTATACCATTCATATCATCATATGGTTTCATAGTGGTAACTTACCTGCTTTCTCCATTTTTAATAGATTAGCATTAACACACTCTACTTGGATTTTTTCTTTTAGGGCTTTTGAGATTAGACGGCCAACAGTTTCAACTTCAATCTTATTCTGCTCACAATAATGTACAATGGCGTCCATATAGGTAATGGGTTTTAATTCTTTTACAACACCTTCAATTATTAAACTAAATTCTTTACTGTTCATCTGTAATAATATATCATATGTTATTAAATTTGTAAAGTGTGGATTGCTTCTGTTACGAGGTGCAATCCACAAAACCCTAA
>VTLG01002752.1_pt1 | contig 18896 bp, 34 predicted proteins | sample 4694571 | NCBI WGS metagenome assembly VTLG01 (sample SAMN12604809, study PRJNA352737) | marine metagenome | biome: ENVO:00000447; feature: ENVO:00000209|ENVO:00000569|ENVO:01000036; material: ENVO:00002151; isolation source: viral sequences binned using virsorter ...
GATTGTGTATCTTCTGGTATCCACCTTTATTACTGATGTTTAACCAACTCTCTGTAAAAAAGAATTCCTCATATTCCATCTGTAAAACATTAGTTAGAAAATCCTCAGCACATTCCTGTATCCAGTTTTTAATCTCTTCAAATTCTGGTTGCAGAAGAATGTTACTAAACTTCTCCGTTCTTAATTTAGTCTGTCCACCAAATTGTTCAAATGTAAATTTAGACAGGTCTAAAGTATCCATAAAAGATTTAGGGGCAGTATATGGTTGTACCATACCAGCTGGAAATAAAGGAATACCACTCATACTATTTGTAATCTCTCACATAAATCATTTTTTGTTATATACTCTAAATTTTTTATATCCAAAAACCCTTCGTTATCATGGTTCGTTAAATAAAACTTGATTTCAGAAAATTCCTCAAATACTGCCCTCATCTGATGATACCAGTTATCAGGACTAAACCCTTTGGTATCAGCAGGCAAATAATTATCTGTACCCTTGTATATATTATTTAACCGTTTATCGTATGAACTAAGATCAAATCCCAAGATATAAACTTCTTGTGGGTGTGATTGACAAGCAAGATGCAATGCAGTATTTCCTGTTGACCAGCCTATAGGATAATCTATATTCTCCACAATATCATTTTCTTCCAAATAGGTAATCCAAACACCAACATCCTTTTCCATCTTTAGTTTCAAATCATTCATATCAAGATCGGGATTCATCTGTATCGCAGCTTCAATTTTCTCATGTAATGTATTTGGGTCTTTACCCGATATAACACACTTACCTGTTCTATTTTTACTTTTGTGAATAAATGATTCTGGTATATCAAACCCCATGAACATTACATCAGCAACTTCTGCTGGTAGTGGATTCCAATTTGCAAAATGAACATTTTTCATATCACCGTATTCTGGATCATCCACTGTGTAACCAGAGTCATATATTTCCTGTTGCATACCATAGTCTACCGAAACAAGGTTATGAACATATCCATCGCGATAGATAGCATTACATCCCCATGTTACAACAGTATTATCCATTATCTGTTGATGACATGGTTTGAACCATGAACGTGATTCACCATTACCTATAACAAGTGCTTTACGCATCCCGTAAAGCCCTCCAGCAGGCAGGAAAGAGTTCCCTTGCATGTGTGTCAATGTGCCATCCAACATCTTGTGTCTCCTTCTGAGCGTCTGGTTTACATCGTAAATTACACACACGAGCAAACGCATATAGAGTGCCACTCCAATACCATTCTGTCATCATAGATTGAGGAAGAACCATTCTAGCCTGTTCTGGGGATACACCCCTTCTTAACAGTTGTTCATATGTCCACTTGGCAGAACGTAGAGCTTGTTGGTAATCATTTACCATCATTGGGCCACTACCGTTAGACGGATTGATATCAATCACTTCATCAGAAGAGCCCTGCTTTGAGTTTACAGGTCTACCACGCCACTCTTCTGGTTCATAAAACTCAACCTCTTCATCAACGTATCGCCGTGATACCTCATTCCATACCAGACCTACCTGATGCTTTACTAACTGTCTTGCAACAAACACTGGAGCCTTAATATGGAATTGCATAGATGCATGTCCAAAAGGGCTCCAGTGATCGTGTTTAGCAAGGTAGTTGATTAGCTTGACATCTTTATCTTTTAGATAAAGACCATCGTTGCCGTCTTTCTCTCCCCAACCCCAATCCGACTTCTTAGAGAAACTAACTCTAGCAGCATTTACTACAGACAAGTCACTGCCCATATGATCAACAAGTAATACTTCCATAACATCTCCAAAAATGGTGCCGGAGGTAGGAATTGAACCCACGGCCTGAGGTTTACAAAACCCCTGCTCTACCCCTGAGCTACTCCGGCAGTTAACTACCGTTCCCGATTGTATCTCCGTTGTGGACGATACCCCTTCGGCCAAGTAGGTTGCCGACTAGCAAGTTTCTTAACTCGCTCGGAAAGTTCAGAGTTAGACTTCTGCAACTCTGCACAGTCAAACTCAAGTTCCTTCACTCTAGAAGTGAGTGTCGAAACTTCGTTTTCTAGAAACGCTTCAGTTCTAGCGTTCATAACTTAGACTCCTCTATAAGTTTCAATAATAGTATTCTATACCGTTCAGTATCAATTGTCAAGAACCTTTTGTACTTATTCATCATTTTATTTAAATCTGGCCATACAATATCATTCTTTAATTCTAATGCCCAATTCTGACCATAATCTACTAACTCATTTAATATAATCATTGTCTCTAAAGAAACACGCCCACCAAGATATTCTTTTAAAAGTTTGGGGTGTTGTTCATTCTTCACCGCAAATAAATTTTCAAAAGCATTTACCAACGGTTGCATTTCTACTGTAAACATACTAAAGAACCCTTGTCGCTTCAGTTGCCACGACTCATAGTTCTCATCATTGAAATTAGCAATATAGCCCTTTTTGTCTTTTATGAAATTTGATATGAAATAGTTTTTGATTTCTTCTTCTGTTTCGTATTTGCGTGAAACCTTAACAAAAAATACCTGTTCTTTACGTTTGTAAAATGACTTTCGACTAATCTTAGTCTTACCATTATAATCTATGAAGTCATAATTACTTTTACCAAAGTGTGCCTTCATAGCACAATACATCATGTAAACGTCAACTGGTTCCATTAAACTGGTAACTGTGCCTGTTTGGGAAGGAAATTTAAAGCTCTAGCGTTTGCTTCGATTTTTTGTTTGAGGCCTTTTGAAATGAGATAACCAACTGAGTCTGGTTCGATACCTTCTTGTTCACAGTACCATAGAACTGCTTCCATGTGGGTAATCTCTTTTTCTTTTGCTATATTTTCTATAGCAACGGTAAAACTTTTTGGAGTGGTCAACACACTTTTCTCCTACATCATATAAATTGGGGGGTTAACCGTGACCCCCCACGCACTTATTAGGTAGTGACCCCTGTGTGTTCTCTAAGCCGGAGAGAATAAATGATTTTCTTACGATGGCCTCCAAATCCACACACATATTCATATATTATATCTTTCTACCCAAAATCGTTAGTCTTACTTTCCGTCTTGGGGTAAAATCAAACTCGCCTTAGTGCGTTAGTTTAAAGTGGGGTTATTCTGTTACAAGGAAACCCCAAAAACCCTACTCACTTATGCAGTAGCAGAAGCACCGCGTAGTGCTGCATAACCAGCTGCAACTACAGAACGGCGTGGTGTACCTATACGATACTTCATATAAGTTTCACCGTCATAAGACGATACACGCTTATTCAGATAGATTGAATAACCTTCTGAACGTAGCCTGCTGATTACCGCACGAACATTCTTGACGCCGTAACGTGCTGAAATCTGTTTTGCGGTGAGTTCTGCACCAGTAGATAGTGCTTTTGCGACCTTAGAGGCCTGGGTAGTAGTAGTCATAATTTAATATCTCCTTATCATGACAAATTTGAATTACCACATTGGTAATCCTTAAAAATGGGCCCGTTGGGTAACAAGGTGGAGCCCATACCCCGTGAGGTTTTATGCTGCTAGAGCATAATCCTCAAGTGCAAAGTTATCGTTTGCAATTATCTTTTTTGACCATAAGGTGGTCAATCCACAATTCTCCACTTTTCTATTCATTGTCAGTCGATCCTATTTCGCCCCCATCAAAAAGAGATTTTACCAAAACCAAGCAAAAGAGCAATAATACCACTTATTAAAATTATATCCGCACAAATGCTCCAAGCGATATATGCCTTAAACATCCATTTAACAGCTTTCTTTACTACTGGGGTCTGGGTCATCTGATTCCCCTAACAGTGGTTCAGATGTCTCCCCATTTAGAGTTTCCCCTAATAGGTCTAGTATTATCACACAAATCTCCTTTTGGTGGAGGCGGGGGGTATCGCACCCCCGTCCTGTCCAACTTTCAATCCGCTTCAACGAACTGTACTTATATTTATACCACACTGAATACCTTTTGTCAAGTACTTTTTAGCTCATTATATTCAATAATATACTCCATTATTACCTTTTTGTCAATGGACTCTTTCAATATTTTTATGTCACCATCTTTAGTATATGTATATGCTTGATATCCGATACCATTTGCTGGCCCCTGATGAATATATCTTATCTCTCTTATTTCAATCTTTTCTGACATAAAGAAAATCTTTCATTGTAGTATTTCCTTCTTTTCTGGTAAAATTATATCAAAATTATGACCTTGAACAAGTATACAACTTTTTTGCGCAGCAAAATGTTCAAGTATAGCAAACTGGTTATTGACAGGATTTGCATACACTTGTATAAGTGATGTTATTGCACCCATTTCATTTAAATCCATGCCAAATGTAATTGGTTTCATTCCACCCATATTTTGAATAAAATTAAGTACCACATCTGTATCATTACAAGCAATAGGTTTTTGTAACATAACTATTGTTCCATATGGAGGACCATCATTCGTGGGGGGTTCTGGCATTTTTGTTCCGAATAAATCAAGAAGGGTTTTATCTTTGTCCTCTTTTTCTATACTAGGAACTTTTTTATCCTCTTCACCCGGCGGTGTTATTACTTGAGAACAAGCAATTGTTGGAATAATTAAAAGTATTGTTGTCCATAAAAGCGTTTTAGCTAGGAACGATTGGACGGCCCATACTATCTGTCTCATTTTGCCTCTTCCATTCAGCAACGGAATCTTTCAATGCATCTAAAAACTCACTCTTATCCTTAATAAATTCTTGAACAGTTCCATCTTCTGTTACAACCAAAATTACTACTTGACTGATATCAATTCCTGTTAACTCAGTAAACATCTCTGCATATGCAGAGCCTTGAATATAGTAATTTTCGTTCCATGCATCTGATCGTTCTTTGGTAGAAGTCTTAAAATCTATAATTGAAAGCACACCATTGTACTTTGCAATACAATCAACTCTACCCGCTACTTTATATTTATCACTATACAAACCACACTCTTGAGCATGTATGTCACTTATATTATTTAGGACTTTATTACGAAAAACCTTAAACAGTGCATAGTGTAGGAACTTCTTCTTGTGTTCTTTCCACTTATCTGGCCAATCATTTTCCACATTATTAAGGTAGTCCTCACACATATGGTGAATAGACGTACCCCTTGCAGCTGCGGTTCGTGCTACATAATTTGCAACCTGATCACCAACCTTTTTACGCCATGCCATCAATCCTTCTTTTTTTCGGATTGACAAAACAGTTGTGATTGATGGGTAATAGTTTTCTTGTGGAGTTACATAGAATCTTTTTCTATCTATTGTTTTTGTTTCTAGTTCTGGTAACTTCACTGGAACATGATTAAATGTTGGCATTATCTCACCATTCTCATTCTCACTACTAATCTGTCTGCTCGTCTTTCTACTTGTCTATACCATTGGCTATCAACCATCTCATCAGCTGCCTGTTCCCAATTACGAGAATCAACACCACGTTTCATACCCTTAAATTTGGATAATCTGGGCCGGCCCATATTAAACATCATATTCGCAACAATCAATTGTACTTCTTCTGGTAAATCATAAAAATCAGGATATAGAATTTCACAGTCTGAAAGAACTGTCTGTACATCTTGTTCAAATACTTCTCGTACCCTGTCTTCCTCAACATCTGTACCAACAGACCAACCATGTTCTTTATCATGACCAGTAACCAAATGGCCTATGCCAAAAGTTGGATAACCTAGATGGTCGTTATAAATTTGATATACACAACCTTCATCTCGTTCTAATTCTTCTCTTAATTGATCTATATTCATTATTCAATCCCTATACCTAACTTTATCTTATTAATAAGATAACTGCGAACAAAACCACTACGAACAATATCGCCAATAGTAAATTCACAACAATGAAATTCTTCCATTTCCTCTAGGATACGAAGAAAATCATGTAACCCATTTCTTTCATTCTGCTTCTGTAAATCTGTTTGATCGAAATCACCACAGAATACAATTTTAGAATCTTGGCCAACCCTTGTTATGATTGTATCCAATTCATGAAAGCTAAGGTTCTGACATTCATCTACTATAATGATACTGTTATCAAATGTCAACCCCCTTAGAAAAGAAGTTGACAAAAAGTATAGTGTGCCTTGTCCCTTTAGTCGATCATAGAGATTATTAAACTGCTGCTCGTTCTGCATCTCAAACATAAACTGTACCATGTTCTGATACGGCACTTGATACAATGCAGCCTTATCCTCTTCATCGCCTGGCAGAAAGCCAATCTCTCTTGTAGGGATAAGTGACCTAACTAATACAACCTTATCATAAGGTTTCTTTAAGTCCATTACATCTTGAAGAGCAAGATATAACGATATAAATGTTTTACCTGTACCCGCCGCACCAAAAAGAAATTGATTTTGTCCCTTTTTCCAAGATTCAAAAACAAGTTTTTGGTTATCAGTAATTGGTTTAACAGTTACTAAAGTATTATGATTTATTTCTTTATTTTTTTTATTACTGGTCATTTTCTTTCATCATTCAAATAGTCTTCCATAGGCATTGTGTTTACAATCTTACCCCAATATTTTGGGGAAGTGCAATATTTTCCTGTCATACGATCTTTGAAAAATACTGAAAAACTTTCTGCATTAGCAAAGAACCAAAGAGCCACTCCCGTTCTGGTTATTCCCACAAATGCCAATAGTTGTTTTCTCTCTTTGGTTTGTTGCATCAATTCTTCATATGTCGATACACAATACAAACCACCACCTTCATTCTGTGCTACTGAAGATGTATTAAAGGTTAGACTAGCTACTGCAATAGCAACTAGAAATATAATAGTCTGTTTAATTTTTACCATAACATACATCCTTTATATAAGTGAGAGGGGGCAAGCCGGGGGCGTCAAACCCCCTCTCTGGCATTACATGGGCGGATTGACTTCCCAGCTTACAGAGATGCTGTGCATCGGTGCTGAAGTGTGTATCTCTCGCCCGTAACACCATTATTATTTATATGACCTTATGTTTTTTCAAAACATTTCTTGTTTTGATTTCCTTGTGTGATTTTGTTTTAGTACCGCCATATCTAGCAGCCAAAGGTGAGCCAGGATGAGAGTTTCCTATTTGTTCCATACGTTCAGTAAATCCACCATCTACACTAGGGCCTACACCCATAATATGATCCCCTGCTAGAGCTGGAGCAGTCTTCCATGCTTTTCTGATATGTGGATTGTCTTTCATCAATGTTTCCATCTCAGCAATAGACATCATCTCTGTCCACTCTTCTCCTGTTTTATCGTTTATAAAATCATAAGTGGGCATTATAATTCCAACTCCATCTGATTTGGATCACCACCAAGCAATGAAACTTTATACGATAAAGAATATACTGTTTCAGATAATTCTTTAACTCTTACCTGTAACAAATGAACTTGCTCTTGCATACTTGCAATTTCTGATTCAGCTAAACTTCTATTAACCATTTCGCCCTCTTTATAATGTGCTTCACGCAATCTGCGTCCCATATAATCATGATAAGATTCTCTTCTCTTCGGTGCTTTTCCGAATACCGTCCTTGTTGTTTTTGTCATTGAACCACTCCGGCTTATCTCTACGTTTCCAAGTTGCAAAATCAAATTTCTCTACTATATAGTAAGTCTGATATGCAGACACAGTGTCATCCCCCTTACAATAATCTGGCATACATTGTGGGGGATCAGTAAATTCACCATATGAAATATTTATAGGAAGCTTCCAGAGTGCATGAGTCAATCGTTCTGTCGCATGATGTTTACTATATCGGTGTGTGTACTCATACATCAGAGCTTCCATGTGTTTCCACAACCATTCATAATTTTCATCACAAGTTCTAGCCCAGATAGTGCTTGGATGATTCTTATGAGCCATCTTGTATAGTCCATAGTTATTGGCATACTCATCACCATCAAGTACACGATGAGCAGTAGAGAGCATTTGAGCACTCTCTAGTATCATCTTGACCACATGCTTATCACATTGCATCTGTGCAGCAACTACAGGATCACGATCTAGATAGAAAATATTCATTTATTGTATTTCTCCAAAAGATATTTGGATACAGTAACACCTTTCTTTTCAGCACGTTTCATAATATATCTCTTACGGCCATCACTTAGTTTGGTGTAGTCCTTCCCCACATTTTCTGAGTATTTTAAATTTATCATCTATTATCCCCATCACCCTTAATTTTGTTACTCTTCATTCGCCGGCGCAGTTTATCAACATTCCAATGTGCAATGTCTTCTAAGGGAATCCCAAGGTCATCAGCAAGAATAGCAAGATACCAAAGTACATCACCTAGTTCATCAGCAATACTGCCAGTAACTTCAACCAATGAAGAATCGCCACGAATAGTCTTTTTTATCTTATCTGCGACTTCACCAGCTTCCCCACACAAACCAAGTGCCGGATATACTACCTTGTGTTCCTCTGGATATACCGCTGTTGAACGTGCAAGTTTTTGATATTCGTTAAAGTTCATTCTGAATTCCCCAAATTAAAATTTATCAATACTCTTCTACTATGTTTTGTAGGCGATTGTCCTGTATGCCAGTGTTCTCCATTGAAGAGTAATAATCTATTTGCCTTTGGAGTCACTCGTTCCTCTTCTGTCAGTGTTTTCGGAATCTCTGGTTTCATATTAGGTGGCTTGCCAAGAGAAGTGTAGGACGGATCACTAAGAGAAGCTCCTTCTGATTGATATTTTTCCTTGTATATAATAGTATCACCATCGGAATCATTAACATAAAATATCACACTAATATTTTTTTCTTGCATATCAATATGAGGTTCATACGTTATTTGTTTTCCCGAAAAAACAGTCATATCTCCTCTTGCTCTAATAACACCACTTGCATTTGTTAGCTCTAATGCTTGAAGAAACATAGGTAAAAGAAATTGATAAAAATCACTCACTGGTTGGCTGTTAGTTTCATTTACAAGTTTGTGGGTAAATCCAAAAGAAGTCTTTGAGGATTTTGCAGTTTGATCTGAAATATTAGAACACCAAATCCAAGGAAAATTTTCGCCTAATATGGCACTTTCTATTCCTTTATAATAAGCTGGATTCACAAAATCATCAATTACTTTTATCATCTAGTATCCCACCTGTAAAAAATATGGTCATCAATTTCAGTAGTTCTTTGTTTTGTTTTTGCCCATGACGGATTCACATAATCTGCATGGTAAAACAAAGCACCATCTGTAATATCTATAAATGGAAGTTCATTATATAGTATTGCTTCAACTAAGTCAAGTATCTCTTGATACTTTTCTTTATTGTGTGGGGTATCGTCTTTACCATCACAATACCACGAAAATTGACACTTATGTTTTACAGGATAATAGATTCTATCCTCAGCTGGTAAGTTTTTGTACCGCCGAGTTTTCCAACTTTCTCTTGTCGGACCTTGATAGATAACACCGCAAATAGTATTGGGGAATCGTGGATCATTCACACGATTTAGAACAACAGCAGTTACACCAAAAAGACCAGCAGTCCCTTGACTTCTGGCCTCATGATATACATTCAACGCAAGACATTGTGTCGATTCATCAACAGGAATATCTGTTGTAGGTTTTGCTTCTTTAGGAAGAAAAACCAGTGCAGAAATAGCTACTGCTGAAATAGCAGTTAAAAAATAGTTCAAATTTCACCCATAATTTCTTCTGTCTTTTCGGCAACGAATCTCTCATCGACTATAGACATATTAGTTTTTACAAAGGCAACTACTTCATCAGTAGTTTTTGCTCCCGACTCAATGGCGAACACGATTTCATCTTCCATGTCCATCATCCAATTTTTCACTTTACTCATTATTTAACTCCTTCTTGCATTTCATCATCATCGGCTATACCGACATCTTCACAAAACCTAATAAACAAACCTAACTGTTTACCAAACGCTTCTATCTCCCAAGGATAATCCCAATAGTTTATATCATTTAGGTTAAATTTCGTTTGGTGATAACGAACCATATCTGCTCTTGCATATTCATACATCTCACCTTTGGCCCATTGTTTGATGTGAACCATTTCGTGAGCAAGAGTAATTAGAACATCCCGAATAGAAAATGTCAAGTCAAGTTCTATAGTGAACTCTCTTGGGCGTATATTTTCATCTTCCCATACAGCTGTACCTTCACAACCTTCTTTGGTTATCAGGTTTCGCCGTAGGTTGATATTAATTTCCAGACTATTCATGAGTCTCTTACCCATGAGTTTTTCTGCATACCACCAAGCAGCACGTTCAACAAGTTTACGATTCTTCTTATTAGAACCTGTAATATTAAGTAGCACTAGGCACACCCTTGTATTTTTCAAACGCAGCGTCTATGCGCTCGGTCTGCTCTTTCCATCTGAGAAAGTTTTGGAAAGTTGGACGTTCTCCACTTTCAAAGACCCACTCGTTATACGCTTGAATCATTTCCCAATCAGTCATCTTTTATCCTCGATTCTTATTATGTACCTATCATACCATCCTCAGAAGGATTTGTCAAGGAAAATCGTGTCTCCTAAGTCATTGATTCTAAAGGGTTTTTGAAAAAAGTGCTAAGTCATTGATTCTAAACGATATTATCCATTTGCAGGGCCAGGTGCTTGGGGATAAACAGGATCATCGACCATATATTCATCATTCCAGTTAAATGCCTCTTTGACCACTGGAGCAGAAAGTCCCTTATACACTTGATGCAACTTCTTATCCTTTGCAGCGACAAGAACAGCTGCTTCACTTTGATGAAGCCCCTCTAGCATCTGAACAAACATTGTCTCTCGTTTGTTTTGAGTAATCTGATTATTACCGCCTTTGATGAAATGATACAACTTACGAGACTCGTAAGATAGAGAAGCATGCTCAGTTCCTTCTGGTGCTTCATTGCGAGTATAAGGTACATCACCATCTGGCAACTGCCATTCGATATTTGAATCAAAAGATGATTTGATTACCATTCTTAAAGATTGGTGATCGTTCTCTCGCAGAATATTCACCTTTTCCTGTTTAGACTTTGCTTTTGAAACCTTATCCAAGATTTCTGAAATTAATAAATCCATTAAAATTCTCCTATAGATTCAGTGAGATTTTTCAATCTCTTTTGTATAAAGTAATTTAGTAGTTTGCTACGATCACCAAAGGGAGCTTCATTATATGTGTCAATTATTTCCCTGCTAAGCTCATCAGGTGTATAAGTCAGATCAATCAACTTTCTATTTCTTTGGTAATTTCTTTTCACCTCATCATTGGGTGCAACATCTTCAAAATTATGATCCATCCATGAAGCAATTTTCTTTTTACCCAATGGCCGCTGTCGCAATCCATCAGTAAATGTGTTGTCGGGGGATAATACATTTGGAACACCATCACTGGTGTCTCCTCTAAAAACATGTTCTTTAAGATAGCCGCCAGGGTTTGCACCATTCACTGTTTTCTTGGTGATTGGGCTGAACTGTTTTACATTAGGGAATTTTTGTAACTGAATAAAATCCTTATCACCAGAGATTATCATAATCTCTTCTGAAATAGTTGCACAAAGAGTCCCTATGATATCGTCAGCCTCTGCACCATATACCTCTAAAAACTTGTAAGGCATATTGTCTTTAAGTTCATCCTTTATCTCATTAAGACAAAGGAAAATTGCATCCCAATCATGTTCAGATTTTTCTCTACTCTTGCGTCTACCTGATTTATATTCTGGAAAGAAGTCACGCCTCCAATAATGTTTGGAGTCATAACATAGAACCAACTCACCATACTCAGAAGAAAAACGAGTGCGATACATTCTCAGAGAATTGAGAATCATGTGTCGAACCATGTTACCATCTGGCTCTTTTGTTTTACTCATATGCAAGTGCATCATCATACTTGCAAGAGAAATCTGATTCATATCAACTAAGATCATTTTTTATGCCAACCCTCTGGAATGAAAAAGTGAGCATTAAAACTCATGCTTCGTCTTTCCCCTTCACAATAAAATGGATAGACTGTATGATTTAACCATGAAGGAAACATTAACATTCTACGAAGCTTCGGATGATATAAAAAGGTATCACTTCTCATATCCTGTTTTTCACCAAACTTAAAATCAATTAAACCACTTGTCGGATAATGATCTCTTTTCTCATTTTCAAAATGGTCTTCCATACCATCTGGAATCTTCAAGTATATTACTGCTGAGAAATTACCACTATGAGTATGCCAAGGATTATACTCATTCTTATACTGACTCACTATCCAACTTTGTGATAAATGAATATTTTCAACTGTTGGTGGTTTCTCTTTTCCAGCTATTCTTGTCCATTCATATGCCCGATTATTCTTTATGAGAAAGTTAAGATAATCAACACAGGTCTGTTTCATGATACCCATACAGTAAGCACCATCTTCTTTGGTTGTTATGGGAATCCGAACTTCTTTATGAACTTTTCCTACAAGTTTATGCGACCAATCCCATTGAACAGATTGCTTGTCATCAGACAATACATTGTCGCCAACTTTATTTACAATATTAATAAACTTCTGAGGAACCTCAGTTTCCATAATTGTTGGGCTAAAAATTTCATGGAATTTAGTTTTTGGAGTCGTCATCATCATCACCAAATAATTTATAATATTCTTCCAACACTTCTTCATTCATTTCAGTTGCTACCGAATTATCTATATCAACTGTAAGTTCTACAAGAGATTCAAATAATCCTTGTGTTGGATGTTTAAGGTCTAGGCTTCTATATATACTTCCTTTTGTCATCTCTATTAACAGAGCTGCATCACGAACAAAAGATTTCTCTGAAATATCAACACCGTTTTCACCCAAAGTATGCATCATTTGAACGATAACTGTTTGAGTTAATTCTTCAGCCCAAGCAAGTTTTTCCTGTAACTCAATAGCATCTTCGTCAGGAATTTTTACTTTTCTTTTTGTCTTTGGCCACGGCCCTTGTATTACGTTTTGCTCTACGTTTTCGTTCTCCTGTTCCGACATTAGAAATTCCTTGTTCTTCGTTAAACATTTCTTGTGTGTATACACAACCTAATAGTGGGTAATAAGTCCCAACATCAAATTTTGGTTGCCCCTTCTTTGGGCCATCAAAATAATATCCTTGTGCAATACAACGAGCACCTATTTTATTTTGTTGGTGTTCACCATAAAACATATCTATCCAATCACCATCCTTTAGATACTTTTGCATATTGCGAACATATCCTTCATGGATACCTAATTGGGCTTCAGCACCCTTTACCTTTCGTCTTACATCAGATCGTGCAGAACTCGCAAGGTCTTTCTGTGACTTGATCCATTTCTTTACTTTGTTGGGATGTAATGGATGTTCATCAGGAAGATTTCGTAAAGACTCATGAACATTACTCATACCATAATCAGGGTTTTTTGCTTTACGTTTTTCCCTTGCCTGTTCCAAACGTGCGGCCGCAGCGACACGTTGTTCTTCACTCATGCGTTTGCGTGGTTTACGCCTTTTCTTAGGTGCTTGCCAATCGCTGTTATCAGTTTGAACGGTAATTTTTTTTCTTTTTGACAAGTCCAGAATCCTCTAGTTCACGTTTCGCTTCTTCTCTTCTTTGTCTACGAATTGCAGCTGCTTTTGCACGCCTACGATTCTCAGACCTTGATGTATAATATTCACGTTCTCTCAATTCATTAAAGAGGCCGTCTTGTTGTAGTTTCTTTTTCAGAACCCGAATTGCTTGGTCTACATTACCATTGCGAACTTCGACTCTCATGATTTATCCTTTTCTATCGCAGCTTTATTAAAGGCAGCGAGAACTTCACTAATCGTTACAAGTTCTTTTTCACCATCTTTATCAGTCTTGGTGACGATGAATCCATCTCTTTCTAGTTTGTCTAAGCAGTGTGCTATAGACCTTGTGACAAAACTTTTAGACTCAAGATATGCCCCAAGATAATATGCTATCGCTAGCGATCCAACAGCAATAATTGTGTGTGTTAAACTATCCATATCAATATTTATATACTATACAGGAAAAATAAAAGAATGTCAAGAACCTTTATATACACAGCCCTATGACAAATGCTGTGACAACTACTCCAATACAAAAGCCAAGCATACAGGAACGTCCCATATCGCTATCATGCCAAACAGGTTGATTTCGGAAAAATGCATCGGATGCCGCATGGCCCGTTTTAAGAGATTTAAAGATTTTCATCGGTTATACCTTTTTACAATTATGGTACATCCTACCACACTCAACAAGGTTTGTCAAGTACTTTATTTTGTGGTGGCTCGGTATACTCCATCCCAATCTTTAGGTAAATCTGCCTTTTCCAGCTGATCTATACGTTTTTCCATCATATCGTAATATTGAGTTAATGCACCCCCAAAGGAATCCCGTAAGTCATTTATCCATTTTCTCGCAAAAACCCATTTTTGAGTTCTATACCAGTTCAAGAACTTATCATGTTGTCGGCGTGGCATTTCGTAGTTCATGCTGTATTCCAGTGCATAGACTGTTCCAAGAGAAGTGTATATTTTCACAGGCTCGGTTTTACCCTTAACTGCGATTGTATCCAGTTCAATCATAACAAATTCATCTTCCATTTCCTTTGCAGTCTCTTCACCAATAACTATCTTCATACCATACTCCTTACTTTGTCCTTCCAGACGAGCAGCAAGGTTTACTGCATCACCCAAACAACTATAATCAAATCTCTGGTCACTTCCCATATTTCCCACAACTACTTCTCCTGTATTCAATCCGATTCCTACATTGATTGGTAGGGAACCTTCTTTGCCTAATTCCTCATTCAAGTCTTTTAGATGCGCTAACATTTGATGAGAGGATTTGATAGCCATCTTTCTTTGGTCTTCTACATCCAGTGGAGCGTTCCAGAACGCCATGATGCAGTCACCCATGTACTTGTCAATAGTTCCACCATTGGCCATAATAATATCTGTCATTGGTGTTAGAAATCTATTGATAAGTGTTGTTAATCCCTGTGGATCACTTTTGTATTGCTCACTGATAGGTGTGAACCCTCGTATATCACAGAACAGTAATGTCAGCTCTCTGGTGTCTCCACCAAGTTTTAACAAGTCTGGATTCTTCTGTAACTTCTTAACCATTGCTGGTGCAAGGTAATGCTCAAACTGTTTCTTGATGAGCATTCTCTTTTTGTGTTCTTCCATGAATCTGAGAAATGCTGCCATTGACCATGCAATAAATACAGTAAGTACAGGGTAACTCCAATCCACTAGATAATCATATCTAGTAAACAAATGCGAACTACCATAGAACAATCCTACGATAGAAGCGGGCATAAGGGCTGCACCAACATACCAAGGCAACAATAATACGACAATCATTAAGACCAATGCCAAACCAAATGATACACCTAGTTCTGCAACATTTGTCCAATATGGTCGAGTAATATTTCTTCCTGTCATCATTGTTGCCAGAGATGCACCAATTAAATCATGCGAATGAATTACACCGACAGGAGTAGATGCTGTGCTATCAAGGCCAGAAGCGGTCACTGATACTATCACGATTTTTCCATCAAGGTTTGGTATTTCTTCATGCAATGCGTAAGTAGGAGTTTTCCATTTGAAGTCTAACCAGATATTACCATGTGCATCTGTATCAATCATTTTGAATTTTGGTATGCGTAGTTTCTCTACTCCAGCAATACCTGTTTTCATCTGATATGATATATCTCCAGCAGCCATGCGTAGTATTTCCATACTCATAGATGGATATAATGTACCATCTACAGCGACTACTAATGGCATACGCCTAACCACACCATCTTTCTCTGGTGCAATAATCATCATACCTACAGCATTGGCATTGTTTGCAAGTTCTGTAGTGGGCCCGATAGCACCACTATACCGATATACCCAAGGCTTCCAATCCTCACCTATAGTAGCAACACCACGCACTACACCAGAATCGCTGTTGTCATTAGTCGGTATTTGTCCTATGATTGTGGGTGTGCTTTTTAGTGTTCTTGCAAAAATTTCATCTTTGCCATTTCTATCTGGGTCTGCAAATAGCATTGGCAGTACAACCATACCAGCACCCTTTTGATAGAGTCTTATAATTTCATTAGATAAAGTATTCCTGTCCCACGGCCATTGGCCTTTTTCTTTGATGGTTTCATTATTAATTTCTACCGTGACCAGATTTGTGAGTGATTGTACTTCTTGATTACGTTGGTGTTGGTCTAAAGCTTTCAACCGAACCATATCTAGAAACCAAGGGTCTACAAACCGTATACCGCATAATATAATAATAACCAATAATGATATAATCCACTTTTTCATATTAATCCTGTGTTACTGAAACTGAACATCCCCCACTAGTATAGCATGTACCTGTCATTGAATAATTTTGAGCTGTCGTAGAATTTTGTGAAAGTGAAAAGGAATATGGATCAGTGCCATTTGTTAAATTAATTGTTGCATTATGAGCACCAGTATTTCTTTGTTCTACATAAAGTGTATGGTCATCACCATTAAGTGTAAATGTCAAATCCTTTGCTCCATCATGTACCTGTACTGTCCTTGCTGTGTTATCATCTCCATATATATATGCGGTTACATCATGTCCATTAAAGTTTCCTAGACTTCCGTTTCTCTGTCCAATATTTAATATATTATTATCTCCATGAATATCTATCATTGCAGTATTATTACCGCCTTCATGATTATCTGTAGCCCAAGATTGGTTTCCTGCTGTCGCCAGACTTCCATAATCTGCATAACCCTGCCCAACTCTTACAGTGTTATTATCTCCATCAATATGAAATCCTTGATAATTGGAATCTGAAGAATTATTTCGTGTATTTTTTTGTCTCAAATCAAACGTATTATCATCACCTTCCCAATCATATGGCACAGTCCATATGTTTTTGGTAATGGTATTGTTCCTACCCTCTTGTGATATGTTTACATCTAAATCGTCACCAGCCTGTGTAATATAAACAGTACTATCGGCGTATGCTATACTAGTTAGACTGATAAATAATAATGTTGTTATCAATATCATCATTTGTTGTAATCTCCGGCACAGGGATACCGCCCTGTGTTAGTTCTATTTCGTAACCGTAATCACCATTTAATGTCAACCATACTGTGTTACTACCAAAATATCTAATAATCTCTAAATGGTTGCCATCAATTATAGTGTTTACTCCTGTATCTTTGTTAAATCCAGCTGTTCTACCATCAGTATGTTCTGTTCCCTTTTTATCAAGAGCAGTGACAAGCTTATCAAGAATATTAACTAATAGATCAACATCCAATTCATTAATATCCAATAGTCCAAATGCTAGTTGATCTTCCTCTAATTTATTTTCATCCAAGTCCTTAAATTCTAAAAAATCTATGTCTAACAAATTCAAGGAATTTTTAGAATCTTTTACTATCTCTACCAACTTTTCTTTTGGTGGCCGTATTATTAACAAATTATTAATCTGGTCTAAAGTGAGGTCTAAAACAACTGGTTTGGTTGGTTTAGCTTCTGAAACACCTACTGTAGTTGCCTGAAAAGCTTGATTAAGAATCACCATACCAGCATCACTCTCTACCTCAATCTCACCTACTGTACCATCTGCATTGGGCAGTAGAATTACAAGAGACTTACCTATCTCATCCACAGTCATACTAAAGGCTGTACCACGAACACCTATTCTTGCAGTTGGTGTTCGTATATCCACATTCTGTTGACTCAACTTAGCAATGTTACCACTTGCATATCGCACTGTTCCCAATGCGACATTCATAACTAGTTTTGAGCCCGATTGTGAATTGGGGTCATAAACAAACTCATCAATCACCAAGGAACTATGTGGGCTCACTGCTACATTAGTTTCATCCACAAACTTAATGCCCACATTACCATTCCCTGTAAGAACATTATCTTTAAAAAATATATCAGAATCCTTTTGCAGGCCGATCTTTTCCTCTGATCTTTCTACAGAAGCAACCCCTTCATGTTGCACAACATTACCAATAGCACCATACGCAGAATTGAATATCATCAATATAGCAATATAAGAAAATAATACAAAACCAACTGTACTAATCGTCCATAGTAATCGTAACACTATGATTTGCTCCACTTGTTGTCATATCAACTACGCTATCACCAGCACCATCTTGTGTAATAGCAAATGTTCCAGAAGAACCAGTATGGGCCAATGTAGTATCATGATCTCCAGCACCAGCATGAGTTGTTGTTACTGTATTACTAGAACCAGTTAAGGTAATATTTGTAACTTTCTTATCATCACCAATCATAGTAGCTGTACTATTCTCATTAATTGTCACTGTATTGCTATCTCCTGTTGCAGTTAAATCAATATCTGCATCACCAGACGCCGCACTTGTACCCACGTTTACAGTTGTGGTATTACTACCTCCTGTAATCGTTTGAGTAACAGCATTATCATCAGCTGATGAGTTTGTTCCAATATTTACCGTTGATGTATTACCGTTACCCTCTTGTTTAAGAGTCAGTGTTTGTGTATCACCTGTTATTGAGCCAGATATAGTATTTGTATTACCAATCTGATCAATATCTAAAGTATGTGTATCACCTGATAAAGTAAAATCAGCATCACCGTCACCCATTTCATTGTCTGTACCATCTTGATTGATGTTTGCATTAAAGGTTGCACCAGACTGTGTTATATAAACATCATTAGCATAACTCACACCACACATAACAAAGGCCGCTAGGAATGTAATTATGCCTGTTAGTCTCATTTCTTTCTCCTCTTTTAGTCTCTGTATTTTCTTTCGTTACCGCAATGACCGCCATTATTCCAACGCTTACGGCATTCTCCACGAAAGATATATCCTTTTGAATCGCTCATGTTTATACGAACATTTTGGCTTCTATCAGGCAAGT
>VTLG01008035.1_pt1 | contig 18892 bp, 19 predicted proteins | sample 4694571 | NCBI WGS metagenome assembly VTLG01 (sample SAMN12604809, study PRJNA352737) | marine metagenome | biome: ENVO:00000447; feature: ENVO:00000209|ENVO:00000569|ENVO:01000036; material: ENVO:00002151; isolation source: viral sequences binned using virsorter ...
TGCAGGACTCGTAGTTCCTATACCTACATTTCCAGCAGAAGTAAGACGCATCTTTTCGGCTGCAGCTTCAGAAGCTCCTGTCATAAACGAAAGACTTGTAGCGTTACTAGAAGAACTAAAATCTCCTTCTGATATTGCCTGTATAGCTGCTGCTGTTAGTAGTGCATCTGTACCTGTTCCTTCGTTAGGAGAAGAGAAACTAATCTTAGCTAGTACATCGTCTGCTGCTATGTCAGCTTCTGCAGTTTGTAAATTTAAGTTAAAGGTACTGTTATCTGCAGTTGCAGGGTTTTTAAGTGTAAGTGATGTAGAGTTTAAAACAGCTACTTCACTACCTTCTATATCCATTCTTATAGTATCTTCGTCACTAGACTCCTCAACTTGTATCAATGTGTCCGAATCTGCGTCAATAAGTTGATTAGCTGTAGTACTACTTGTATTCGTATTTATTATAGCTTCTACTAAGACATCATCAGGCGGAGCTGTACTAAATGTTAGTGTAGTTCCAGATGTACTGTAGTTTGATTTGCTTTGATATACTCCGTCAAAGAATACTTGTACGTTATTCTCATGTACTGGAGCTACAGATAACGTAAGTGTTGTATCACTAGCGTCACCTGTCATTGTATTTATTGTGTTATTAGATCCACCAACTGTTGTTGTACTGTGATAAACTGTAATAACTCTACCATTAGCAGGAGCTGTAGCAAATGTTAATGTAGTTCCTGAAACTGAGAAAGTATCGTGTGCTTGGAATACACCGTCTATAAAGACCATTAAGTTTTCTTCGTCATCTGGTCCAGTTGAAAGTGTAAAGGTTGTATCTGATCCATCTCCAGTATAGGTATTCGTATCCATGTTTGTACCAGCGCCACCACCAATAGATCCCCATTCATCTGTGTAGCCTTCAAATTTTCCTGTCGTTGAGTTATATCTGAAATAACCTGCTGCAGGACTTCCTGGCCTTTCTCCTGTAGTTCCTGCAGGTACATGAACAGCATCTGTATTAGAACCGAGATCGAGACTTACATCAGGGCTTGTATTTGCAATACCTACTTTACCTCCTGATGTTACAGTCATCTTAGCTGTTGCAGCTTCACTAGCTCCAGTCATAAACTGTAGACTTGTGGCATTGCTTGATGAGCTAAAATCACCTTCAGAGATAGCTTGTATTCCTGCAGCTACTAATATTGCGTCTGTACCTGTGCCTTCATCTGGAGCTTGGAAGTTTATTTTACCAATAACATCGTTAGCTGCCATATCTGTTTCACCTGTTTGAAGCGTAAGTGAAATAGGTTTATCATCAGCAGTCGCTGTATGTTTTAGTATAAGACCTGTATCTGCAGTATGTATTATTTTAACTTCAGAATCAGCACCGAAAGTTACTTCGGCAGAATCAGAGGTTAAAGCAAGATTATCTCCAACAGTAATATCACCGTCAGAACTATATATAACTGCTTTAGAGTTTGCTACTGTACCTGCTGAAGAACCATCAAGAAGATTAAGTTCTGCAGGAGTTGAACTTATTGCTGTTGTTGTAGCTGCTGCCAAGACTGGAATATATCCGCCTTGATTTATTAAATATTGTGTATGATCTGCTGTAGGATCTACGATACTAAGTGTAGTTTCGTTAGAGTCTGCTGTAGCTCCTTCAAAGATTATAGCGTTGCTCGCTTCCATCGTAACTGTATCAACAGTAGTTGTAGTACCTGCAACACTTAAATTTGGAGCAAGAAGTGTTCCTGTGCTTGGATTATATCGTAACGCACCTGTATCGTCTAAGAGTCCATTAGACTCATTGTGAAATACTATAGGAAAATTAGTATTAGCAGTACTATCTGTAACAGTAACTGTAGCTGAAGTACCGCTATATCCTGATGAAGTAATAGTTCCTAGTGAAGAACCTCCATCTGCAAAAGTAATTGTTCCACTATCTGCATCTAGCGTTATTCCACCACCTGAATCTAGCGTAACTGTAGTACCTGCAAGTTCTGCAGTACCATCTGCTGTAATCTGAATATTGGCTGCTGCGGCTGCGTCATCTGTTGTAACAATATCTAATGTTCCGTTAGTACCTGCTGTTATAGTAGCAGTATCACTAGAAGAACCTGTCATTGTGATAACTTTACCATTTATGGCAACGTCATCTACTGTTAAAGCTGTAAGAGTTCCAAGACTTGTTATATTTGTTTGTGCTGCAGTCGTTACTGTAGCTGCTGTTCCAGATGTATTACCTGTTACATTACCTGTTATATTACCTGTAAATGTTGAAGTAACGCCTGTAGAAGTCAACATTCCTGTACTAGGATTATATGTTAAACCTGTGTCTGTTTCTATTCCTTGTGTTCCTGTTGCGCCATCAACAAAGGCTGGATAAACTGTTTCATCAGTGCTGTTATTTGCAGAGGCTGTAATACTTGTAGCTAAAGAAGCTGTACCTGTAACATTTCCTGTTAATGGACCTGCAAAAGCATCTGAGGTTACTGTACCGTCAAAGAATGCATCTTTAAATTCTAAAGAACTTGTACCTAAGTCTATTTCATTATCTGTGACAGGCGACAATGCTCCATCACCTATTGTTAATCTACCTGATCCACCTGTAGCTATAGTAATTACATCTGAACCTGAGAAGGTAATAGATGTATTAGTGTCTCCATCACCAGCGATGCTATCTAATTGAACTGCACCTACATTAGTAATGTCTGCATCATTAAAGCTAGTAGCTCCAAGTGTATTTGATGCGGCTGTAGAAGTTAATCCAGCAGCCATCGTAACTCCGCCACCATCTGCTATCTGTATAGCGTCATCGCCATCAGTAAATGCAATTAACGGAGTTTGTAATTCTGTTGTGACTTCAAAGTTTGCAATAGTATCTATAGAGCTTTCAAAATAAGTTTCAAAGTCAGTAAGAGCAACTTGCTTCATTGTGCCGTTGTCATTAACAACAACTCTATCTGCATCTGCTAGTGTTGTAGATGATGCGCTTGTGTCACCATCCATTATGTTAAGCTCAGTATACGTTGAAGTAACGCCATCAAGAATATTTAGCTCAGAATACGTTGCGGTAACTCCATCAAGAATATTAAGTTCAGCAGCCGTAGCTGAAATTGCAGTACCATTAAAGTTTATAGCGTCTGCATAGACAGTTCCATCAAAGTAACCATCTTTAAACTCATAAGAACTAGAGCCTAGATCAATATCATTATCTGTAGTAGGAAGTATAGATCCGTTATTAAAAGTAAACTGAGTATCGCCACCTGCTGTAATAGTAATGACATCTGAGCCACTAAAGGTTATAGAAGTATTGGTATCTCCGTCACCTGCAATGCTATCTAGTTGGACAGCGCCTACGTTACTTAGTGCAGCGTCTCCGAAGTCTACTGCTCCTGCAACTGTTAATGTTCCAGAAACATCTACGTTACCGTTTATATCAATAGTTGTAGCGTTAATTTCAATCTCAGTATCTGATACTAAGTCTAAGACACCATCTGCTGATTGATAAATATAAGTACCTGAATCACCAAATTGAAGTTGATCAGTACTTGAAATAAGTAATCCTGTATCTGCAACGTGCGTTAGAGAAACATCTTGGTCATCACCAAAGTTTATTACTGCTCCGTCTGCTAGAAATAGATCTGAAAATTCTAATGCGCTTGTTCCTAAAGCTGCTCCATCGGAAGCATCAGGTACGAAAGCTGTAGTAGCCGTTATTGTTGTACCTTGAATTGTACTAGAACCTGTGACAGCTCCTGTAACTGCTAAAGTACTTGATAGCGTAGTAGCTCCAGTAACTCCAAAAGTTCCTGCTACTGTACCGTTTACATCAACGTCAAGTGTATCAACATGTGCAGTACCGTCTATGAAAAGGTCTTTAAACTCTAAAGAGCTTGTACCTAAATCTACATCGTTATCTGTTACTGGTGATATAACACCATCAGAAATTCGTATTTGTTCTACAGCCGCACTAGATACTTCTACAAATACTCCCCATCTATTATTTGTACTATCTGCAACAATCTTATTTAAAAAGTCTAAATCACCTATTGTATGGATATTTCCGCCTTGCGCAGCAGTTCCATCATGTCTATGTCCTGTAGATGATGCACTACTTGAGGAGTAGGCAAAGGCATTTAAAAGTTGATTATATTCATTATTGAAAAGCGCGGCTGTGATGGTATCTCCATCTGACATCGAGCTTTGTCGTGTATATGTTTGAGCCATAATTTAATTCTCTCTTATTATTATTGTCTTCCCGCTGGTCTATAATTTACATATAATCCGTTTAGTGTATACGGAGCATTTGTATCATTGCTAAAAATTTTAAAAAAGTTACTATATCCGCTTCCTGTTAGAGTCTGTCTAAGTAAAGGCTGTGATGATGCACCTAATATATTTGTTCCAAAAACAGCAGTACCAAAAATAGAGGGTGTAGGTACTTCTGTAAAAGTAGAATCCTCTGGTTGAGGTACATCTGTACTATCGTAATCATATCTTATTCTCAACGTAGGTTGTACTTCACCTTCTGGAGATATAGAAATTTTTAGATAATCTAAAGTTTTTAAAGTTCCAAAATCCCCATAATCAAAATCAGGCGATTGATACTGAGCTACTATATTAGTTTCAGTACCAGCAGGATTAAAAGAATCACCAGTATCGTGATTATAGACATAACCATCTCTATCCCCATGATATGTCTTTTCTTTTCCTGCATAGTTAAAACCAGAGGTTACAGCAGGAGCTTGTATTCCGTTAGTTTCTGACCATTCAAATCCTTCTGGTCTTAATGTTCCTATAATTCCTTTTGATGCTGCAGCAGAAGCTGTACTAGTACTATAATACATTCTATATTGTGATTTATCTCTTAATACTACACTACTAAATTCATAGGTTGAAGTACTGCTAAGAATAGTATTAATAATAGGTTGTATAGCTTTACTAACAGTTCCTAATTCTACGTCACCAATTCTTGCCGTACCTGCAATAGTCCTGAATCCGTCAGGAGCTAAGAAAATTAGATCTCCTGCAAACTCTTGTATAGTCTTACCATCTACGCAACCTACGTTTTTAGTAACTGGTACAACTACTATTGTGCTTGAATTATTTATATTCTGTAATTTATATATTGAGTTTTTGCAAAATATAAATAGTTCATCACGAAAGCTTTTTAATCCAACTACTTGATCATCTAATACAATACTTCCTGAACCACTACTTGTAAAATCATCTATATCACTTGTACCACTATAATAAATAGTATTTAAAGCTGTTGCTGCTCCTGCGACTACTAAGTGCTTATCGTGCATAACACAGAATTTTGGATAATGTGTTCCGCTTACTGTTATTTCTTTAGCAAAATAAGTTCTTCCGCTTAATACTCCAGTACCTGTCATCTTAAAGTAGAAAGGTTTTACTCCAGAACCTTCGTCAGTAACGATAAGTTCACCGTAAATTGTATCTCCTTCGTAAGTAGCAAAGTGTGCTTTACTTTGAGAAGTTCTGGCAGAAGCGCTACGACCTGTAAAGGTACTGTAGTTATCTCCACCACCAGCTACACTAGCTTTATTTAACTGTAACCAACTATCTCCGTCAAGACTAAAATAAATATTAGTTCCTGAACAAGCTACTACACCATCTGCATATACATAAAGTCCTAATATTTCATTACTACTATTTGGTCTTGTTCCATCTCCTAACTGTGAATAACCATTTATTCGTCTATATCCACCTTTTATATCTACTTCAAAGTTTTCTAATTTTGTAGCAATTCCAGGAGTTTGTAAAAGAGCTAGTGCATTTGTAGACTTATTTAATCCTCCTTGAAGTGGTACTGAAAAAGGTTGTGAAGCTGCCATTAGAAATAAAGCCTATCATCAGCCATACTCTTTGGTTGAGGATTAATTAAATTAGACTTCATATGTCTCATACCTTTTTTATAATCATCTGCTGCAAAAGCGGCTTGCTGTGTATTATCTTTAAATTGATGGACATAATATCTTGTCTTAGCTTGAATAATCGGAGCATATTGGTCGGGTAAAACAATAACATCACCATAAGCAGAAAGTGCTGTAGGGATAGTATAAGCATAAAAATGAATATTATATACTTTATCTGGTATAGGACTAAGGCCAAACTTACGATGGTCTGGACTACGGATCACAAAACGAGGTTCACCATAGACTTGTGTATCTGCATCATCTGAATTTTCTGAATCTCTCAAATATCTACGCCAATCCGTAAGCGATATAAACTTTAGACCTCGGGATACATAAGGTGCAGATTCTCCTGATACACTAATCGTAGTAATATAAAAATCATCCCAATCTATAGAAGCATAGTCAGTAGTAATACTACTACTACCGCTTTTTAGAACATACCATCGAGTTCCTTTTACTGTAGCTACGGTTACATTTCCGTAAAACGGATCAGTACCTCCACTAGCTGCAGCAGCAAAAAAAGGTAACTGAGGTTCTTCGTTTGCTATATCTCTTAAAGATCTATTTATAGATTCTTGTACAAATGCTTGTATTCCTACAGCACTTGAAAAGTTTGATGAAGTTAATTGTACTTCGTTGAGTTCTCGTAAAACCTCATTAGTAAGTGTTAAATATGTTGTTGCCATTACTTATCATCTGTTTTAATATCTTGCATATCGTCTGCATGACGATTTTGCTGATCTTCAGAATTTTCATAATAGCCTTCCATTTCTGTAATATCTTTATACTTAACTGGTTTGTTGTACTCTAATTCAGGCATTTCTATCCTCCTCGTTTATTACCAAATATTCGATTATAATTTTTATTATAATTTTGCTTTGCTTTTCCAGAATAAGCTTTACCTAATAATCCTAAGACTCTGGTACTCTTTTTCCCAGAGCCGTTCATGATTATCGGGTTTTTGTCAGTTCCTATTTGTGCCATAAGAATTAATCAGGTAATACACCTAAATGTAAAAACTCGATTAAGTAAGTGACTGTTGTAGCTGCCGTAGCAAGGTTATTTGCTAAAGGTTTTAGCCTTATATAAAGTGTACGAGCTGATGCGCTATATAAAGTAGCTGCAATCGCAATTGCTTCAGAAGTTGCTGGACCTCCAACAACACCTGCTGTAGTAGCTGTGCTTACAAACTGGTTAGCTGCGTGTCCGTGTGAGTTTTGAATAATATACAAAGGCGCGTTTGCTGACCAAGTTACTGCTGATCCACCATCATCAAGAATAGCTTCTTCATCAATAAGCTGACCACCACCTGCTGCAGTTCCTAAATCGAAATCAACATCATCGCCTGAAGCTCCTGCTGTAACAATGTTACCTGCTGGAATAGCAATAAGATTACGAATAATCGTATCTGCTGGTTGAGTAAATGAAACATCGTAAGTAGCGTCAGCAGTTACTGCAATAGTTCCTGTTGTCGCTGAAGTCCATGAAGTAACTACATTATCAGCAAGTCCACGAACATCTCCTGTTCTTGCTGAGTTCCTCCCTGTATCTCTTATATTAATAACTGGGCTTGCCATTTTTTTTCTCCTCTATTTAATTAAAAATAGTTATGTTGTTTGTTTTAAAATAAAATTTATACTCTAAAAGTAAAAGAAAGGGGAGGTTTTTACACCTCCCAAATCTATTAGTCGATACCGTAGAATGCGGATACCATTGCGCTTGCTTGTAGTACTTTAGCTCCATAAACATGAAGACCTCGTACAATGTCGCCAAACGAATCTGGATCGCGTATTACTTCAGTACTTGTAATCGTCTGGGCTGTTGCCGTAGAACTCATATGCCCACCAATACATTTACCAGCAGCATTAGATGTGTCGGCAATGTTATTTGATTTGTACATACTGAATCCACGTAACTTACCAGAAGTCACTAGACCATTCCTAATTGAACCTTGACCTGCGTTGTAATCAACAGATAAAAGTTTTGATGCCGTAGAAGACAGAACCTCATAGAAATCAGGCGAGGCTACGAACCATCGACCTTCTTCTGGGATATTGGAATCGTCAAGTAGACGAGCCATATGCCCAAGTACATCTATAGGATCATGTTCTGACGAATCAAAACCGATATCAAGATTACCTGTACCATCAAACGTACCAGCTGCTAGATCAGTAGCACTGTCCGAACCAAGAATATGATTCGGGCTAGAAGCCGACACACCTGAGAACATAGTAGCGAGAACGCCTTCGTCAAAAGCATCTTTAAGAGCATAGGCTGCTGAAGATGAAGCAACTTCACGCCAGTTTACATGAGACATATTACTTTCAATGTCATCAACTTTAAACTTAAATGCGTTAGCTGTATCAACAACAAGCGTTAGCTCTGCGTCAGTTAGCTTTGATTGAGTTACGTCTGCACCACGTTCATATTGGTACACAGTAATCGTAGGTTCTTTAATTATCTTTACGGAGTCTCCGAAAGCAGACAATTCACCAGCATAGTCGGTGTTTGTAATAGCTTCTATAACCGAAGCCTTTCTAAAGAAGTTAAGAACCTTTTTAGAGTAGACTGCGGGAAGAAAAAAACTATTAGCTTGAGTGCTAACGGAGTTCGCAAAGTTGGCATCAGTATCTGTGCTAGGCTCAAAATACTGGTCAGATTGATTATATGCCATGATTGTTTACTCCTTTATTAATTATCAAATTAAAGTTATTGTTTTACTACTCTGCCTTCTGTAATAGCTTGACCAATTTCATCTTCAAATCTATCAAACTCTTGTATAGACATAGCAGCAATTTCCCTTTCAGTCCAAATCTTATCCTGCTTTGGTTCAACCGCAGTTGTTTTGGTTGAAACCATATCAGCAGCAGATTTTTTGGACTTTTTAGAAGATGGCTTTTTAGCCCTAGAAGTAACTTCTAAACCTAGATCCTTTTTAAACAAATCTAAAGCTCGGCTTGCTAGATCAGCATCATCACTATTGTTGTATATCCAGTCTTGAATTGATTTAGGCTGTTCCTTTGCCCAACCGTGAAAATCATCGCTATTACGAAGATCATCAAAGTCAGGATGATTAGAACGAAGCCTTTTCTCAGCTTCTTTTCGTGAAATTTCTATTTCGCGTTCTTGTAGAGCTGAAAGACGTTCTTCTAAAACTTTCGATCTTTCATCACTCTGCATATGCGAAACAGTTTCCACAACTTCATATACATCTGGATACTGCTTTTTAAACTCTTCAAGTTCTGCAGCAGTTTTCGGAGCTTTATAGTCTTGTCTATTTTTAGTAGCTTCTTCTATAAGCTCTTGTTCTCTGCTTTTAAACTCATCAAGTTTACGATCATAATGAGATTTCAAATCATCATATCTTTTTTTATAGTCAGGTTTTTTGTAAGGCGTTGCTTTAGCAGCTTTAGCTTTCTTTTCATTAGCTTCAGTTTCTTCAGCTTCTTCTTCATTATCAAAAAACAAACTATTAGAAGATACAAATACTTTTTCATCTTTCTTGTGCCAATCTTTTTTTTGATTATAAGGATTAGCTTTAGGTTCTTCTTGTTGACTTGTATTAGCCATTTTCTTTTCTCCTACTCAGGGCTTCACAACAAGGTAGCTGCCTTTGCGCATGGCAGGGCTTGTCTTGTAAGGTAGCCTTTCGGTTATTGTTGTGATAGAGGGCTTATAAAAAGGTAGCTCTATCGTTATTATTGCAGTCGGGGATTAATAGACAGCATACTTTTTTTAATTTCCTCTGCTGTAATATCTTCATCCACAGGTTTACCGTACTGGTCTACCTCTGGTTCATCTTCTACTTCACCACCTTCTGCGATTTCTTGTCTATTACGATTAGCTTCTTCTGCCTCTCCCATCATGCGCTGTAAATTATCAGCACCGATTTCTTTGGTAGCATCAGCTGTCATAACAAACTCACCATCCGATAACCTTGCAGGTATCGAATCGGAGACTTCCGAACCTGGTCCTTCAACAGGGCCAGATCCTGAAAATTCTGTTGCTGTTTCCATTAACTTGTCAAACATTACGCTTAACTCTGGATCAGCTTCTAATTTATTTATTAATGATGTTTCTTCTTCTGGAGTTAGAGACTCTGAAATAATAAAATCCATATACTCGTCTTCCATTTGTTCGTCAGGTATTTGAGTTTCTTCAGGCATTGGAGCTATTGCTTCTTCAGGCAGGGCTTCTTCAACAGGTACAAGTTCCTCCATTTGAGCTTCTATATCTCCACCTTCCTGTTTCTTACTTCGTTTCTTTTCAATCGTTATAGGAGTTATAGCAATAGCTAGTCCTTCCATCTGTTCTTTCATTGAACCGTTTCTTTTCTTTCCTTTTTTCTTAGGCATTATCTAGTCTCTTTAATTATTTGTTTAACCGACTGGGGGAGCTGCAGCAACCGTTCCAGAGAACTGATCCTCCCCTGGCTGCGGTACATTTCCAATTCCGATGTTGCCACCGCCAGTACCTGTAACTCCAAGTTCTTGAGGTGCTTGAGGTACTCCTCCACCGCCGCCCATTGCTCCTTGTTGTTCACCAGTAGGTTGAGCTTCCTCGCCTGTATTTTGTCCAGCATTTTGCATACCTATAATTTGTGCCATCATAGCTGCTTCTTCAGGATCATTGAGAATCTCATCAGGATCTAAATCTAAGCTATAGGCCAGTTCACTAATTAATTTAGAAATCTTAACAAACGGAGCAATCGCAGGACTTTGTGCAGTTTGAAGGAACATTGTCAATCTTTGACTTCGTACTTCTTTTTGCATAAGACTGTTAGTGCCTGTTGCTTTAACTTCTAAATCGCCTTTAACATCTAATTCGCCCTCAAAAAACTGCATATTCCATTGAAAGTAAGACTCTCCTAGTGGTTTTAATAAGAAATCATCTAAGTTCTTTACCACCGTTTTAATATTTAAACTTGCTGCTCCTAGTAACATAGACATTCCAGAAGCTGTTCTTGTCATGCTTTGAACACCTGTTTGTCCATGACTATAACTAGGTAATCCTGTTTGTTCGTCTGCAAGCTGCCTAAACTTATCAAACATCATCATATTTTCATTTGATGTATTAGGAAATTTTAATCCGTGTATAGCTTGTCCAGGCATTCCTGCTTGTCTACGAAAGATTTTACCAGGATATACTTCCATAGATTGGCCGCCTACTAATGCTGTCTCATCTATATCAAAAATCACAGAACCTGATAATGCTAAGTTATCAATTGCCATTCTAGCATGGCCATTCATTACCTGCTGACTATCATTCATATTCTCAGCTATTCCAATACCGAAGAAATTATAAGGATTCTTCTCGTATGGGAATGAGTGATATGGAATACGATAAGGAGTAAATGGGTTAATAACAGCTCTTAATAATTTATTGCCTGTTACCCATGCATTAATTTGTACCTCATCTAAATCATCTATATCATCAGATATTTCTATACCAACTTCTCTTGCATATTGCGCATCCATAATTCCCCAATATTCAAGTACTTCATAGTTGGTATTATAATCTTCATCTCCTCTAGCATCGTCTTTTAGCCTACCTTCAAAACTTTTCTCAACATAATTCGGGCCCATTTTTATGCAACTTCTAATTGCTTCTTCATCAAAGTAAGGCATATTACGAAGCTGACGAAGTTGACTACGATTCATTTTATGACGATGTATGACATATTCGCATTCATCAACATTCGTTGCTGTAGGTTCAGGATAGAAATCCCAGCAACTTACAAATTCTATACGAGGTACTCGAACTTCTAGAGGATTATATTCTCTTTCACCTTCTTCGTTCTCTCCCCATTTATTTAATTTTTTATTAAAGTTAAATGGGCCTTTTATAATTCCTGTTCCTAAAAGAGAGGCCTCAAGTAAAGCACTTCTTATTTCAGACGATCCGTTAGATTCTTCTATCTGATCATGAATTAGTTTTTCCATCTGTCGTGCTGCTTTCTGTGCAGGGGATACTTCAGGAATTTGTGGTATTGGTAATAAACCTTCTTTTAACAATCCTTGTTCTTCTGCTTTTTCAACAATAGACTTTTCAAAAATCCCATCTCCTGCTGTTGAACCTGCTTTTAAGACTCGACCATCACCTTTATAACCTACATCATAAGGGTTCTCTTGTGGTTCATCTTCTATACGATTGCCTATATTATCTGGTAATTCAAGACCAGGAGTAGGGTTATTGATATCTAGATGAGCATTCTTTTTTTCTCCTTCTGGTAAAATTGTTTCACTTATACCAATAGGAAATTTACCTGTACCAAATATAACATCTACTAATTGCCCAAAGGCAGCTAATACTTTTGTTTTAGTTATTTTTACAAAGACTCTAGATTTTTCAGAGGCTCTAAACTTTACACTTCTGCTATAAAAACCTCTATAATTTTCATAAGCAGTTAGCCATCTAGACTCATCTGTTTGTCTTGCATCTTCAGCTAATTGAAATCTGTTCTTAATTAAGCCAACTAGATTATTTCGTTGAAACTCTTCTAGTTTTAAATTTTTACCAACCTCACCTTCAACAGCAGTATAAATATTATTAGAATCTAAGAAAGTATTTTGATTGTCTGCCATGCCTTTTAATATCCAAATATTGAGTCCGAAGGAGAATATATTTCTCGTTTTATATCCCTTAGTCTAGCCAATGCTCCTTCTACTCTTGGTCTACTCATAATCATATAGCGTAAAGCATCGTAAGCATGGTCAGAAGCGTTAGTATCTACGTCTTCAGGATTTCTTTTAGATAACGGAATACCCTGAAGTTCTCTAATTAAGTTAGGACAAGTATTAAATATCTGTAACTTAGGTCTTCCGTTTTCTCGAATTTTTAAATATTCATGTACCTGAATCTTTCCTTGTATTCTATTTTTATCTGCTCTTCTTAACTTATGACCAGCATTAACTAAAGACTCTCCTACAGTTGGTCCTGTTGTTCCTGTTTTAGACCACGCTGATGTATCAAGAACGCCAGGAACTGAAAAGGGATCTACAAGTTCCATCTCTGTTATTATAGAGCCTAAATCCTGTCCTGTCAAGCCTTTTCTATATAATTCTCGATAAATTATTAAGGTCCTATCATTAGCATCTACTGCAGCCCATAAGCAACAAGACTCTGAGGCATAACCATAGTCAATTCCTTTTAGTCTTTCCCAAGCAATAGGTATAGTAAATGGCGGAATTACATGGGTTTTTGTTTCAAACTCCGTAAAAGCTGCGCCTTCTGCTACGTTCCAGTTTCCTTCCAAGAGCTGTCTTCTCTGAGTAGGCGGTAAAGACTTCAGCATCTGTTCATAGACGCCATCTTTAGCAAGATAAGGATTATCCGCAAGTTTTGCGGGAATAAACTTTCTAGTTAATCCATCTTTACCTTTGAAACTTTGATTAATTTCACTTGGATCTATGTATCTTTTCTTAACCCAATGCGCACCGACACCGCCTGGGTTGGCTGTACAACGTAAATACGTTTGAATATCAGGATCAGTAGTACGAAGTCTGGAAGCCAAGTAGTTCCAGCTAAACTCTGTCGGAAGGTGAGTGATCTCATCAAACCCTATCCAACTATATGCTTGGCCTTGATAGCGATAGACATCCGCATCCCTTTCGAGGAAGCCGAACTCTATCTTTGCTCCGCTTGGAAAGTTCCAAAGCTTCTCAACTTCACGGAATTTAGCACCAGGGAAGGCTTGTGGGTACAGTTCCCTGGATTTATCTATTAATTCCCTCAGTTCTGGCATAGAACGCCTGAGAATCAAGGCTCGGTGTACTTTTTTATGTGCGTAACGTAGTGGATCAACTAGCATTGCATAGCTTTTACCACCACCTGCAGCACCACCATAAAGAACATCTTTCTCACCTGCAGCTAAGAAGGCTGTTTGTGGACCTTCGTTAGCATAGAAGATAACTTTAGAGTCTTTTAAGTTCTCTTTGATAGTAGGAGTCGTGTTATCTAGTTCTTCTTCAGAAACAAGCCTACCTTCCTTGACAGGAGGAGAACTAGTTGCTTTCTTTAACAGTTCTCTTTCTTTTTTTAACTTCTTTTTCTGGTAATTAAGACGTGTTTCAGTAGCTTGTAACTCTCGTTGCTTCTTAGATAAAGCAAATTTCCTTCTTTGTTCTGTAGAGTAAGTATACCTACCTTTAGTACCTGCTAAGTTCTTAGGCCTACCGCTTTTCTTTTTAGGAGTACCGTCTTTATTAAGAATAAAGTTACCTTCACTATCTTTTTTGTATTGTTCAGGAAAAAGAAGCCACAAATCTTTATCTAAGTACTTCTTTAAAGCAACATGACTAATTTTCCTGCCTGTTTTCTCAGTTAATAGTAAAGCTGCTTCTCTTAAAGAAGATTCTTTGTTGTAGATCCTGTAAAGATTCTTCTTTAGTTCCTCTAGTTGAAGCGGGATTGGTTCTAAATAGCCTTCAACTAAGCTTAGTTTATATCCATAAGGGATTACTGCGCTTTTCTTTTTTATATATCCTTTGGGTATAGAATCTAGAGCCATCCGCTAGTTCTATCTTTTATTTTTTTGTATAGTTCTGGTTTTGCGCGTTTAATAATAAGAATAGCTATTACTGCCGCAAATATTAATCCAATTATAAAGTTCATACTTAGTCCTCCTCTGTTACATCTTCAAAACTTACGTTCACGATGTCTATTGTTTGTTTCTCAGGTAGAATAAAGATACCACCAGATACGTTATGACTAACGTCTAGTCGTTCTTTCTTGGTAATACCTACTCTATCTAAGATAGTTTGTGCCGCTTGTACTTTAACAGTTGCTTGTGGAACAGGATGTTCATCTTCCATTACTTCTATTAACTTAAAAGCGGCTGATGGAGCTTTCCTTGCAAGTACATCCGAGGCTAAATCAATTATTTCTTGTCTAAGGGATTGTATAATTTGATAATGATTTCCTGAGTATCCTGCAAGTTCTGCTGCAAGCTTTAAATCTCCCTTAGTTTCTACTATGTTCGCTAAAAAAGATTCTTGTTTGGTTGTAAGGTTACGTTTTGTTACTGGTAAATTAGACATATCATCTACTATAGGGATCTTTTTAGCATTTGTCAAGCTATTTTTCTTCAGAGAAAACTATTTATTCTATTTATTTTCATATTGGGCTTGACAAATGGTAAATATGACTCTATAATAGAGAGATGGCGTGCAAGCCCTACTTAGTTATATAGTTTAATAGAGTTATATAGAGTTATATAGAGTTATATAGAGTTATATAGATCTATTGAGTTCGCGAGGAGATCTATGTAGTCTTCTTAACATTGTAAAATCCTGAAAAATGTATGAGATTGTGCATATATGTACCTATGGGGGGTGGCGATCCCTGCCTCGGCCTCTTAATCACGCGATCATTTTATAGGACTAAACAAACTTCATAGAACTAAATAGTATTCAATAGAAATCCACTATAAAGACTGTGAAGTTTTTTAAAGTTAACGAGAATTATGAAGTTTTTTAGAGTCTGATAATTAATCTAGAACTAGACAGGGTTTAATAGGAATTACTTAGAGGTTAAATAGTTAAGGAATTAAGACCAGAATTTGAACCTGGTATCTACAGATATAAAAGGTATGTTTGGCCTTATGGTGTTATAAGAGTTCTTACAGGCTCTTATTAAGCCGTCACAAAGTTTTAAATGTTTATTAATAGTGGGGTAAGGGGGTGCAAAAAAAATCCCCGCAGAACTTCACAGGGATTTTATAGGCCGATCAATGTTTAATGTTGGTATTTACTTTTGAACGTAACGCGATTCTCTTCGAAGAGTTTTGTTAATAGTTCATTAACTTCAATGAACCTTAATAACTTTTCTTGTAGTTTTTCATCGTCTAATATTAGTTTTAATGCATAACCAATATCTTTTCGTTGTAGTTCATTATCAAGCAACATACACAACATAACTTCCAACATTTCATCGGTGTCTAGTTTATGATTATTTTGATTCATAAGTCACCTTAATTATAGTTAAGTTATCTTTCATATTTTTATCACCTCACTCTATTGACAGTTGAACCTATTATTTTATTACAAAAAAAAATCCCCACGGATCTCGCAGGGATTTCTTAGGGGATTATAAAAAACTACAAAATAGCGATATCGATCCAGATAAAAACGATAACCAAATAAAATAAAATCCATGCATCCATTAGCTTATCTCCTCTACTATTTCACAGCACTCCGCGTCGCCATAATCACAAATACTATTTTCAAATTCTTCCATAGCTTCTTCTTCTGTCTCTGCTTCAACATAGCAAATGCAGGTTGTAGTTATTTTATACTCTTTCATTTTGCACCTTCTAAGTTGGCTAATGCTTCTTGAACCTTTAGATCAACAATGCTTTGTATTTCTTTCGAGTTGTATGCTTTTCTTTTAGCGGCCTTTCTTTTTACTGGTCTACATTCTTTTATTCTAGCTTCAAAGGTACTATCCATTTTTAGTGGATAAGTTGACCAGTCCGAGACATCAACACAACGCTGTTGAAGCGCGCGAAGTTCCACCCCGCTTTTTTTAAGTAGCCTTTTAAATTGAGGTAAAGACTCCCTCGTCTGTATAAGTGTTTTAGTTTCTTTATCGTATCGGTATCCTAAACCATAGTAGACCAACACCCGACAAGCCCGATAATTTTCATCAATAATCTGGCTCAAGGCGTAACTCAGTTGATTAATTTTATTAAATGTTTTACTTGTATTTTTTATTGTCCGTCTCATTTTTATTTAACCTCCATTTAAATCAGTTAATATATACTCACCGCTATCAATTTTCTTTCTAGTATCCGCAATGCCCTCGTTTAAGAACTGGTTGCGATACTTGCCAGTTGTTACTGAGTAATCCCAGTAGTATGCATCTAAGTATACTTGGCCAGAGTTTAATATTTTAGCAATGATACTGCTATAACTTTGAAATATCCTAGCGTTATCGGTTCGTATTATAAATTGATTAGAAACTTCATTACCTGCATTGCTTGTCATGTTTCTTACTGATATTTTCATAATTTTTTACTCCTAGTTATACAATCATTTATTGTCATTAGTAGAAAGGCCAAAGATAAACCGAGTATTACACCCAGTAAGCCAATACAAAGTATATCCGCATAAGTAACGGAATTAAAACAAACACCATTATTTAATATTGTTGGTGTTCGATTAATAATTTTATTCATTATATTAATTTTAAAGGCCAGCGCTGTTGGAATCATCATCGAAAAAATAATTGTTAGTGTTAGGTTAGTTTTAGTCATAGCTGTTCAATCCTATTTATTAATTCTTTTATTTCTCTATGTGTTTCTGCATCTTCTTTTCTAAGTTTACTTGAAGTAAGCATTTCTTTTAATGCCCAGTTGAGTATGTTGCACTCGAATTTATTTAACTTGAGATGAAAAGGTTTCATAATTTTTAGCTCCGTGTTTTGCTGTCTGGTGTAACCATAAAACCATAAAAGCCTGATAAATTCAAGGTAAAACTTTCCATTTAAATATTATTTTAATATAAGGCCTATTAAATATATTAAAATTTTTTAAGATTTTTTAATATTTTTTTAGGTAATTTTAAAATTTTTTTAGGTTATTTAAATCGAAGTCTTTTAACGACACCATGAGGAGCTTTGAAATATTTTTAGGCCACACAGTAGGGCTTGACAAAAACTGTGACCGCGTGGCACAATGGCTACACATAGGCAAACAACAAGGGCTTGACAAACTCTAACGAAATAGTGTAAGCTATATAGCCTAGCAAGAAACACTAAGTAACGACTTAGTAAGAAAGTTTTATAGAACTACTTAGTATTTTTGATGTTGTTTTACAACAGCTTAGTAGAGTTTTATAAAGTTTTATAGAGTTCTAAAAAAAGGAAACATAAATGAAATGGGAAGATAGAACAACTAGATTAAAAAAGTTTGAACAAGTTGAAACAACACTCGTCAGATTATCTACACTCTATATACCTGATGGCTTATTAGAAAAGACTGGAATTTTACAGGCCATTAAAAATATACAGGCATTAAAAGAAGATGATAAAATAGGTTGGTGGTCTAAAGCAATACAGAGACAAAATGATTAAAAAACCATCAGGAGACAAACAAGTGAAACAAGTGAATGTATTAAGTTTATTTGATGGTCTTTCATGTGGTCAGTTAGCTTTACAAAGAGCAAACATACCTGTTGAAAATTATCTTGCTAGTGAGATTGATAAGTATGCAATACAAGTTACTCAAAAGAACTTCCCATATACTATTCAACTTGGTGACATAACTGAAATAGGAACAAGACGAATAGAACGTATGGAAGAATTAGGAATTGATTTAATAATCGGTGGTTCACCATGTCAGGATTTATCATTTGCAGGAAAAGGTAAAGGATTAAAGAAAGGTACAAGAAGTAATTTATTCTTTGAGTTTGTCAAGATTTTAAAAGCTATCAAGCCTAAGTATTTCCTACTTGAAAATGTCAGGATGAAAAAGGAAAACCAAGATATTATTTCAGAGTATATGGGAGTTGAGCCGATTGCTATTAATTCTAATTTAGTAAGCGCACAGAATCGTAATAGACTTTATTGGACTAACATACCTTTTACTATTCCAGATGATAAAGGAATTATTCTTGCTGATATAATAGAAGAAGGAATTACAGATAGGGAGAAATCACATTGTCTTGATGCTAATTATTTTAAGGGCGGTAATCTTAAAAGTTACTTTGAAAAGCATAGAAGGCAGTTGGTTTTTAATGAATTTTTACCGAATACTTTACCTAATAAGTCAGCCACAAGAGATGGCAAAGCATACGCATTAACATATTCATATCCTGGCGCTGTTGCTTGGAACTCAATAGAGCGTAAACAAAGAACTATGATACCTTTTTGTCGGAGCGATGAGGAAGATAATCCAAATGTTGTTGAGGGTTATCATTATCGTAAATTAACACCAATAGAATGTGAAAGATTACAGACTG
>VTLG01008926.1_pt1 | contig 18892 bp, 21 predicted proteins | sample 4694571 | NCBI WGS metagenome assembly VTLG01 (sample SAMN12604809, study PRJNA352737) | marine metagenome | biome: ENVO:00000447; feature: ENVO:00000209|ENVO:00000569|ENVO:01000036; material: ENVO:00002151; isolation source: viral sequences binned using virsorter ...
TCAAGTCTTACAGTTGCAGAAAGTAATGTCTTTCTAGCATCGAGGTTGTAATATGGCTAAAGTCACAACAGCCAAGCAGAATTTTACAGCTGGTGAATTATCGCCAAGACTAACTGGTCGTACTGATTTAGGTCGTTATGATAATGGCGCACAACTTATTGAAAATTTTTTAGTGCAACCTCATGGCGGACTAACCAGGCGCCCTGGCACAGAATTTATTAGAGAGGTCAAAACAAGTTCAGCTAAAACAAGACTTATACCTTTTCAATTTAATGTTGAACAAGCTTATATCCTAGAATTTGGCAATCAGTATTTTAGAGTTTATAAGGATGGAGGTATTGTTGTTTCAGGTGGTAACCCAGTTGAATTTGCAACACCTTATACAACAGCGCAGCTTGATGACATTAAGTTTGCTCAGACAGCTGACGTTATGTACATAGCGCATCCTGATCATGCGCCAAGGAAGATAACCAGGACAGCGCATACTGCCTGGACAGTAAGTGAAGTTAATCTTCAGCGTGGTGCAATGTTAGATACAAATCTAACTACTACAACTTTAACTGCTAGTGGTAGAACTGGTTCTGTAACAATTACAGCAAGTGCAAATACTTTTGCGTCTACTGACGTAGGGCGTCTTGTAAAGTTACATAAAGGTTTTGCTAAAATAACTGCGTTTGGTAGCGCTACATCTGTTACAGCAACTGTTCAAGAATTAGAAGATGGAAGAGCAGAATTAATGCCTTCGTATACTGCAAGCACAATATCTTTTCATGAAGGAGATCCTGACAGTACTGGTTTAGAACATAACGATAGAATAGAAGATAGCAATGGTAACTTTATTAACCAGGGTTTTGAAAATGGCATGAAGATTACCATTAGTGGTTCTTCAAGTAATAATGGTTCAGGTCGTTTAATTGTAGATGTTACAGATACTGTTCTTACTCTTGCGCCAGGTATTGATTTAGCAAATGAGAGTGCTGGGAGTAATAAAACGATTCGAGGTCAATTGATAGCAGATAGTAATTTTTCGCTTGGTGCTTTTTCTAATACAACTGGATTCCCAGCAGCTGTTGCTTTTTATGAACAGCGTCTAGTATTTGCTGCAACAAGTCATCAACCACAAACAATATTTTTTTCTCAAAGCGGTGACTTTGAAAACTTTGAGCGTGGCACAAATGCTGATGATGGTTTGGTTTACACAATTGGTTCGAATGAAGTTAATGTTATTAGATACCTGGCGTCAGGGCGGCAGCTTATTGTTGGTACAAGCGGTGGTGAATTTATTGTTAGAGCATCAGGTTTTGACGAGCCATTGAAGCCTGATAACACACAGATTAAACAACAAACGACATATGGATCTGCAAATATCCAGCCTTTGCAAGTAGGCAATGCAACATTGTTTTTACAAAGAGCAAAAAGAAAATTAAGAGAATTAATTTTTAGTAATGAATCTGATAGTTATGTAGCACCTGACATGACCATACTTGCAGAACACATTACTGAAGGCGGTATTAATGGTTTTGCTTATCAGCAAGAGCCTGATAGTATTGCCTGGACAGTAAGGAATGATGGCGTGTTAGCTTGCATGACATATAGAAGAGAAGAACAAGTTGTTGCCTGGCATAGACATATTATTGGTGGCGCTTTTGGATCAGGTAATGCTGTTGTCGAAAGTGTTGCAACTATACCAGGTGACCTTGACGAAGATGAAGTTTACATCATTGTTAAAAGGACAATAGGTGGCGCAACTAAAAGATATGTAGAACGCATGAGAAACTTTGATTTTGGCACAAGTGTTAGTGATGCTTTTTTTGTTGATAGCGGACTAACTTACTCAGGATCAGCTGCAACTACAATAATTGGTTTAGATCACCTGGAAGGACAAACAGTTTCAGTACTGGCTGATGGTTCTATTCATCCTGACGTTACAGTTAGTTCAGGTGCAATTACTTTGCAAAGATCTGTCACTAAAGCGCATATTGGTTTACCTTTTACAAGTAAAGTTGAAACACTAAGAATTGATTCAGGTTCTGCTTTAGGAAGCGCTCAGGGCAAGGTAAAAAGAATATCAGAAGTAACAGTAAGATTATTTAGATCTGTTGGTTTAAAAGTAGGTACATCAACAAGTGAATTAGATGTTGTGCCTTTTAGAGATTCAGGAGATGATATGGATACAGCTATTCCATTGTTTACTGGAGATAAAACTGTTGAATTTAGAGGTGGATACGATGAGGATGCAACGATTGTGATACAACAAGATCAGCCATTGCCTATGACAATCCTGGCAATATTCCCAACAGTATCTGTATTTGATAAATGATTATTATTGATTTTCAAGGCGATCATGCCAGGACACTTTACGATGGTAATTTAAATAGTGAAAACAATAGACCAGCTATAGAAATATCACAGTTTATGGATGAAGTTGTAGTGCAAGATCTTTGTTTTACTGGTATTATAAATGAAGAAATAGTTGCTTGTGGAGGTATATATCCTATGTGGGATGGCGTTGGTGAAGCTTGGTTTATTGGATCTAAGCTGGTGTATAAACATCCAATTCTAATAACAAAAACAATAAGACAATATTTAAATAAATTAATGAACATCAAAAATTTTCATCGAGTACAAGCCTATGTCAAACAAGATTGGGAGCAAGCTAAACGATGGATTGAACTTGTAGGAATGCAAGAAGAAGGAATGGTCAGGAAATTTAGTCCTGATGGAAGAGATCATATTTTATACGCAAAGGTGAATTAATGGAAGCTACAGTATTAACTGCAATAGGAACTGGTGTATCAACCTATGGACAATTTCAAGCTGCTAAGGGTATTAAAAGAGGAGCCAGGTACAATGCACAAATTGCTGAAAGAAATGCCAAGGTAGCAGAACAGAAAGCTGAAATCGCTTTATTTGATGCTACAAGAAATGCAGTAAAATTTAGAAAAGATTTTAGAGGACTAAACGATGCTTCTGCAATGGCAATGAGAAAAAATAATGTTGCTATTACTGGTTCAGCTTTAGATGTTTTATTGGATAACGCTTTGAACTTTGAAATCGATACCCAAAACAGTATACGCCAGGCAGCGTTTACTGCTAGTGATTTTAGAGAATCAGCTGTTAATGAAAGGCTAAGAGGTCGAATTGCTATGTATGAAGCAAGAGTAACTGCAAGAGCAATGAAAACAGCAGCTGTTGGAAAAGCTTTTGCAAATATGGCAAGTGTATCATAAATGAGAGTTCCAACATACAAACAACAAACATCCTTCACAACTAAAGGTGGTGGCGGTCGTTTTTTAACTGCACAAATCAATCCATCTGTAATGGCAAAACAAGGTCAAGTCATATCAGAAATTGGAGATGATATAACACGCATAGGTCTTAGGAAACTTGAAGTTGAAACAGATACAGAAGTAAATGTTGCTAAAAAAGCAATGAATACTGAGTTGATTTTAATTAGAGAAAAATATTTAAAAAGTGAAAATCCAGTAAAAGCTGAACTAAAAGCTAAAGCTGAAATGCAAACTGTTTTAAAACAGTATGTGAATGGAACAAAAATTAATCCAGCTACAACTGAGCCATATATATCAACAAATAAATCTAAAGCTAGATTTTTAAGGGTTGGTCAAGATTTACTTAGTAGTAATATCCTTGAATATGTAAAAGAAAATAACAAACTTATAAGTGAAGTTAACAAGGCAAACATTTCAGATACTACAAGTGAACTTGTAAAAAGTGCTATAGATTCTGATAATTTTGGTGAGTTTAATGAGCGCTATCAACAAATATTTTCTGTTAATGATAAAAACCCTGGCGTACTAAGATTAGCACTAACAAATGGTGATTATGATCAAAAGGAATATGCAACTGCTTTTGACAAAACAGCTGAAATATTAGTTGATGGATTGATACTAAAAAAATTAAAATCAAGTCCTAGCGCTTTAGCAGCTGCTATAGAAATATTTGACGATCCAAGTGCAAATGTAGCAATTACTAATGCTTTAGGTTTGCTAGACAACAAAGCTGATAAAAGGGCAAAAGTTATAAAACTAGCAAAACAAATTGATGATGAAAGAGTACAAGAAATTGAAAGAGAAGAAAAAGACCAAATTGAAAAAAATGATAAGCTTTACGCTAAAATTATAAATGCTGATTTAGATAATACAGAAGAATTAAAGAAAGCTATTGCAAATCATAAAATATTAAAAACTCAAAATTATTATGAAAGCACAAGCAAATTAAATGAAACTGAAAAACTTCTTGGCATTCAAGAAAATAAAACAAATAGTGATACAAAAAAATCAGATAGAGCAACTATAGCGCTTCTTGATAAACTTGATAGAAATAATCTTTTAACTGTCAAAGCTTTAGAAGATGTAGCAGAAAAGTTATCTGATGGTGATTACAAAAATTATTTAAAAAGAATACAAACAGAAATAAATGATGGTTTCAAAGAAGCGCACAATATGTTTAGAAATGAACTTAACTATAGTGAAAATTTAGATACCACTTCTGCTGCTGGTAAATCAATACAGCTTCTTTATAATCAGGCATTACAGAAGTTACAAGCCTGGAAAAGATCAGAAAACAAAGCTAAAAGAGAAATTACGTTTGTAGGTACACTCGATAAAGCAGATGATATTATAAATGAAAACAAACTTGCGTATAGAAGAATTATGAAAGAATCTCTTATATCTTATCTTGGAAATATTAAATCACAACTTGAAAGAAAAATTCAAGGATTTACCTTTGATGTAAATAAACCTTACCAATCAACAATTGACGCAATATCTACGCTTGGTAATCCAGCCTTATCAAATGATATAATTATTAAAGGCGTATATCAAAATTTGCTTGGTTATAAAAAATTTAATGTGGATGCTGTACAATGACAAGTTATTTAGATGAACAACTGAACGAATATGAAAATGCAGAGGTAGCTAGTTTTTTTAATTTTGGCGCTGTAAAGAAAAAAGAACCAACAGAAACAAAAGAAGAAACAAACGACCAAGACAAAGAAACATATTTAGGTACAATAGGTCGTGCAGTACCAGTTGGTATTGCAAAAGGCATGACAGAATTACCAAAAAATCTTGCTACTATTGCTGGACTACCAGTTGATATTGCAACTGCACTTTTAAATAAATTAGGTATGAATATTGAAAAACCATTTATGGGCGGTGAATTTTTAAGAGAAGCAGTTCAAGATATATCAAATATTGGCAACACACTTATACCTGATTCTTTGAATAATACATATAAAGAATTTATTACAAGACCTTATGATAATGAAACAACTGGCAATATAGTAGAAGTTATTTCACAATTTGGAACATCAGCTGTACCAGCTGCAAGTTTTATTAAACTTGTAACAAATGCAAATGCTCTTACAAGATCTTTTGCTTGGGGTGCAATTGCAGATGCAACAGCATTCAACTCAAATGATCAAAATCTAGTTGGAACTTTAATAAAAAATTTTGACGATGTATCTGAAGAAGAAAAAGGCACTATTCGTGAAATGGTTGAGGGTTTATTTGTAAAATATGAGGATGACCCTGAAGCTTTAAAATTAGCAAAAAATGCATTAGAAGGCGCTGGAATATCAGGAATATTTGAATTACTTTTTAAAATTAGCAGAAAAATTCCTTGGAAAAAAGTTTTGGCTGGTGGAACTGTAGCAGTAGGCTCAACAGCAGCAAGCGATGCAGAAGCTGGTAAAGGCGATGTAATTGGTAATTTAATTACAAGATTATCGAGAGCAGAAACATCAAAGCTTAAAGCAGACGCCAAAAATACAAAAGAATATAATTTAGTTAGAGATGAAGCTTTAAGAATTAAAAATGAATATCCTGAAGGAAATGGATGGTTGCCAATAAATATTGCTGCTGATAGTAAAAACCCATCATTTAAAATAGATAATAAAGGTAATATAGATATAAGATGGCAGCAGCCAAGTTATGCTTTTCATACACCTGGTGATAAAAAAATACAAAGTTATTCACAAGAAGCTATTTCAAAGCATAAAAATAATTTAGTAAATAAAATGGTATCTGATGTTAATGGTGTTCTTGAAAGAGCAAAAAATGGTGACCAAGACGCTATAGAAATTATAAATCAAGCCAATTGGTATAGGTCTATGAGATCTAGACTTAGAAGAGAATTTGGCGGTTTATCTGATGTTTTTGCTGATATCATAGGTGCAACATCTGCAATGACAAACGTACAGCAAAATTATGAAAATGCTGTTGAAGTCCTTCGAGGTTTTGTTCGAGGTGATTTTGATAAACAAATTGAAATGTATAAAAAAATTTCTGATGAAGGTGGTAATTTAAATTCTGCACAACTAACGCAAATGGCAAAAGATAAAAATGTTGATTTTGATTTAATTAGAAATGCAGCTGGTAAAATGTTTGGTAATAATAGTCCAGCAGCAACAACAGCATTATTAGATATGTTTCGTCAAATAAAACCTGGCAAGGCTCCTAAGACAGTTAATTTTACTGGTAATTTAATTGGATTTGGTAATGAAGCAACTATTGATGTATGGGCAGCTAGATATCTTAGAGATGCAGCTGGTAAACCAAGAATACCACCGCCAGTAGAAAAAGCTGTAGCTGGTAAACATTTAACACAAAGCACATTTGAAAATCCACAAATAGGATCTGAATTTGGATTTGGGCAAGAAGTGTTTTCTGATGCTGCAAATATTTTAAATTCAGAAGGCGGCATAAAAGCATTTAATCCAAATATTGGTGATATGGGTGCTGACGATTTGCAAGCTGTTGTATGGTTTTTAGAAAAAGAAAAGTGGACTAAAAATGGATGGACTTCAAAAGCTGGTGAAGGTGGATCATTAGATTTTGAAAGTGTCTATGGTGGGTCAGCAAATCCTGAAAGAGTAAAAGAACTTAGATCAATTATTAATAGTGTTAATACAAGCGAAGCTGATCGTGTAGCAGCTGGTAAAGAACTTGAAACGCTTGAAGGTTCACCGCAAAGGACTATAGCTGGTATATCAAGAGAAAGACCTGGTAACGTACCATCTAACATTGACCAAGCTGAATTAAGTAAAGAACTAGTTGAGCCACTAAAAAAAGATGATACTGTTATGGCGTTTCAGGCAAATAACACTTATGGTGAATTTATGGGTGAACTTGAAAAATCCATGAATTTTGAAGTTGTTACCAGGACTAATTTCAATCCAAAAAGAATGACAGATACGATTGTAAACTTAGGTAAAAAATATAATCAAGATGCTGTATTTGTATCAAAAGTTGTTGATGATGGAACAGAAGGGGCAAGACCAGGCGCAGAAATTTATTTTCAAAATAGACAAGGCGTTGATTTTGCACAGCTTATAACAAACACATTAAGGGCAAGAGGTATAGATGGATTTACATTTATAACTGATGCAAGGTATAAAGATAGACCTGACATAATGAAATTAAGTAACCAACCTACTGCTGGACTTACTGGTGTTAGATTTCAATATATACCTGAGTTTGATGAAGCTTTTGATGCATCTAGGGCAAATCAAATATTTAAAGAAAAAGAAAAAGAATTTAAAAACGTACTTAGAGAAATTTCAAAAATAGATGGAATAAGTTTTGCAGATGTAGTAAGCTATCAAACTGTGGTTTATAAAAACCCTGACGCAACTTGGATAAAAGGTGGAGTTACTTATGACGAGTACTTTGGAAGAACAGCTTCAGGAGGAACTTGATGCTGGTTTTGATGAAAATGATTTTGTTGTCAAAAATTTAAGAAGGCAAATTGAAGCAAAAAAGTCAGGCAAAGGATTTGCTGAATTATATATAACTGGATCTGCTAATAAAGGTACAGACGAAAAAAATTCACAAATGTCCTAAAATTTGGTATAAGACTATATATAGTTGGGGTGTTGTGAAGCACCCTTTTTTTATGGGAATTTCATGGCAATACCTGACGAACAAATTCAAGACGCTTTAAACACCAATGAAGCTAAAATTGCGAGTACAAGACCTGATGTTAGTGAAAATATCCAGGTAGCTGGTAAAGGAAAAGCACTTTTACCAATTATAGATTCATTGAGTAAAATTCTTAAAAGAGAAGAAAAAGGCGGTGTAAGTGGATCTGTGTCAGGAAGTGACACAACACAAAGAGTTCCTGAGCCTGGTACAGAAACTTTATTAAAAGAGGGTGAATCTTACGAGGATGTACAAAAAAAATTAACACCTGGAGTGTTAACTGAAGAAGGTGCAGAAAGATTTTCAAAAGCTGGATTTAGTGCAAAAGCTGTTAACCCTGAAGAAGATGTAATTGGTATAGCAAAAGAAGCAGCTGAAACAGAAGCTACACTAAATGCAAAAGCTGCTCATAGAACTAATTTTAGACAAGGATTAACTGACGAAGGTAACGTCAAAGATTATCTTGAAATAAAAGATAAGAACTTAATATCAGGTGATACTGGTTTAGATTTTAATTTTAACAATTTTGATAGTGGTGCAGATGTCACGAAAGCAATTAACTCTATTAGCGAAATTTTCGCAGATACTCAACAAGTTGAAAAAAGGGGTATCAAAACAAACAAAGAAACTATTGACGAAGCTTCGAGCCTTCTTGCGGATGAAATAGGATTTACAAAAAAACTTTTAAATAAAAAAGTTGGTCAGCTGTTAAATGCAGAACAAATGACAGCTGCTCGATATTTATTACAAAAATCAGCTGCTCGATTAGAAGAACTTGCAAAAAAAATTGAAAGTGGAAATGCAAGTCCAAATGACATGGTTGCTTTTAGAAGGCAAATGTCAATTCATGCTGGTATACAAATGAAGGTAAAAGGGGCGCAAACTGAAATTGCCAGGGCATTGCAATCTTTTAAAATTCAAACTGGTACAAATCAACCATTAGTCCAGGCACAAGTTATTCTTGATGAAACTGGAGGAACAGATCTTGTTCAAAAAATGGCAAAAGGTTATTTAGATGCTGTTAAAGAAGGTGGACAAGCTAATGGTAATAAATATGTTGCTGGTGCATGGTATCAAAAATTAGGTGATGTATGGCAAGAGGTATACATAAATGGGTTACTAAGCTGGGCGCCTACACATTTAAAAAACGCTTTGGCTACGCCTTTATTTATGATTTACAATTCAATGGCAGATATTCTTGCAGCTGGTATTGGAACAACTGTTAGACTAGGGCAAAAAACACTTGGCAAACAAGTAAACCCTGAAGGTGTTTTTTTTGAAGATATATTTGCTAGATATTATGGTTATCATAAATCTTTAAGAGATGCGTACATTGTGATGGCTAAAACATTTAAAACTGGCGTACCAGCAGATGTTTTAAATAAAATTGAAAATAGTAATTACAAAGCAATAGATGCTGAAACATTAAATTTATCAGGTGACCTTGGTAAAGCTGTTGATTTATTAGGTAAAATTATTAGATACCCAGGAACTGCTTTACAAGCTGCTGACGATTTTTGGAGAGTAATTTCAAGTCGTGGTGAATTGTATGAACAAGCTGTAAGGCAAGTGAGAAAGTCAAAAGCTTTAGGTAAATCCAATGATGATTCAGTAGATGATGCATTAATGGTTTTATTAGATCCTAAATTTAAATCTGATGAATTAGATAATGCAGCCAGGTATGTTACAATGACAAGTGATCTAGGTGATGGATTACTTGGTGGATTAACTAAAAATATTAGAAGAGGATTTATTGGCAAATTGTTGATGCCTTTTGCCAAGGCGCCAACAAACAGTATGCTTAGAGTTGCAGAAGGTCATCCTTTAATAAATGCAGCTTTATTACTTACACCAAGCCGCAGCCAGGTAAGAGATAATATACTTGGTAAAAATGGTGCAAGAATACAACAAAGAACAATGGGCAAAATGTCTTTGGGTGCAATGACATTATCAATGTTCCATGAGTATGCATTAAATGGACAACTAACTGGATCTTATCCAAGAGATAAACAAGCACAAAAAATGTTACCTCCTGGGTGGCAGCCTTACAGTATTGTATTTAGAGCAGAAGGTTTTCCAACTGATGAAGATGGTGACGTTTTGCCAATGTACAATAGGGAAACTGGATTACCAAATGGTAAACTTGTTTATGTTAGCTATCAAGGTTTAGAACCAGTAAGTGCATTTTTAGGTATTGCCGCAAGTACTGCTCAATATCAAACTATGTTTTATGATCCTGAAGATCGTATGAATTTAATATCTGCTAGTGTTTTGGCAACATATGATTATTTTAGAGATCTTCCTTTTTTACAAGGTCTAGGATCTATAGCTAGAGCAATCGAATATGGTGACCCTGGATTAATAGTAGATAGTCCTCTTGGTAGTATGGTAGGTGCATTGCCCTTGCCTTATTCAAGTGCAGTAAGAAATATATCTAAACTTACAAAAGAAGAAGAGGGCGTGGATGGTCAAGGAACTATAATACCAAGAAAAACCCCAGCTGTTCCTGGACAATATTACAGCATAGCTGATGTTGAAAAGTTATTTGAAGATAGTAAAAAAACAGATAACCCATTTTCTGAAATACCTTATGGATTGGTTGGAACTTTAAAAAATATTGATGGTGATAGTGCCGCACAATTTTTTTACGACAACATGGCATATGGTTGGAATCAACAAGTAATGACATTGCCATATGTTAAAGGTGTAGAAGAAAAGTTTGCATACAAATATGATATGCTTGGATTTAAAAAAGAGCGTGGTGTTCCATTTAGTGTGAACCCAATACTTGCTATGTGGAATAGTATTACGCCTTTTAGAATGTCTTATGGTGTAGAAGAAATAGAGCCTTATCATGCAGAACTAATTAGATTGGGCGCACCTCTGACAGAAGAAAAAAAACGAATGAGAGGTATTTCTCTTGATGATATTAGAAGAGGACAACTTACTGAAATAGCTAAAAACCAGGTTATGTTACCTTTGAGAATAAAAGGTTCACTTAAAGGTCAAGGCGGTTATACATTTAGAGATTATTTAAAAATATTAATGATCAACCCTGAATATGTAAAAGCAAACGATGATGAAAAAATACAAATGATTAAAAATGCAGAAAGATTTTTTTATGAAGCTGCTTTACCAATTCTTTTAGCTTCACCAGGCAATGAAGATTTGGCAGATGCATTTAGAGATGAAAGCACAGTTGATCAATCAATTAAAATTTTAAGAGGACAATAATATGGCAATATCCAGTACTACTACAAAAAATAGTGCTAGTGCAAATGGAACCCAACATTCTTTTCCATATAGTTTTAAGATATTTGCTGATGGTGATTTAACTGTAATTGTTCGATCAGCAAATGGTACAGAAACAGTTAAATCTTTAAATACAGATTACATAGTTACAAATGCTGGTAATGCAAATGGTGGTAATGTTTTATTTAAATTTAATACTGGTAATTCAAATGATGCTCACTTTTCGTCATCTGACAAAAGACCGCAAAGTGGAGAAACAGTTTTAATTAGAAGAAATTTAACACTTACTCAGGGAACTGATTATGTAGAAAATGATCCATTCCCAGCTGAAAGTCATGAAAACGCTCTTGATAGAATTACTATGATTGCTCAACAGCTGCAAGAAGCTATTGATCGATCACTAAAAATATCAAGAACAAATACAATGACTAACACAGAATTTACTGTTGGTGCTACTGATCGTGCTAATAAAATACTGTCTTTTGATAGTGCTGGTGAAATCACAATTACTACTGCGATTGGAACATCACGAGGTAACTGGGCAGCTAGTACAGCTTATGCTGAAAGAGATATTGTAAAAGATACAAGCACCAATAATGTATTTATTGTTAATACTGCTCATACATCGAGCGGATCACAACCGCTTACAACAAATGCCAATAGTGCAAAATACACTTTATTAGTTGATGCAGCTAGTGCGACAACTTCTGCTAATAATGCTGCTTCTTCTGCAACAGCTGCTGCAAATAGTGCAACCGCAGCTGCCGCAAGTGAAACCGCAGCTGCCAATGCAACAGTAAACGTACAGCTTGCAGAAGATTTTGCAACTAAGACAACTGGTGAAGTTGTAGCTGGTACTGGTAAATTTAGTTCTGAAGCACACGCTTTGGGTGGTACTGGAGTTACGGATCAGGTAGGTGCATCAAAAGAATGGGCAATTGATCCTGGCACAGTTGATAGTTCAGGTGAGTTTAGTTCAAAATCATATGCAGTAAGTGGATCAACAATCAATGCTGGATCTGCAAAAAACTGGGCATTAGGTGGTGGTGATAGTTTTGCTACAAATACAACAATAGGAAATACTGGATTATATTCTGCAAAGTATTATGCAGAACAAGCTGCCGCATCTCAGGATGCTTTTGATGATGTGTATTTAGGATCTAAATCATCAGATCCTTCTGTTGATAATGATGGCAATGCTCTTCAAACTGGAGCTTTATATTATAGTACAAGTGAGGGAAACTTAAAATTTTATAACGGATCTTCATGGGTAGCTATCGTAACTGGTGCTTCAGCTGGGTTCGCTATTGCAATGGCTGTTGCTTTATAGGAGTAAAAAATGGCACAAGATTTTGAAAGAAACTTTATAACCAATGTTGGTACAACTGCCCAAGATATACCTGATGGTTCTAACTTTGGCAGCGACAATACAATCATTGGTATTCATATGGCAAACAAAACGGACAATGCTATTACAGCTTCTTGCTTTATGACAATGGCTACAAACAATACTGGTAATACTGGTGATTTATTTACTTTTACAGTTACTGTAGCTGGTAATGTATTTGTTCTAGATGGTGCAACAAAACCAGCCATCACCTTACTAAAAGGTTTTACTTATGTGTTCGATCAATCACATTCAAGCAATGCTTCACATACATTAAAATTTAAAACTGCTGCTGGTGGTAGTGCCTACACAACTGGTGTAACTCATACTGGAACACCTGGATCAGCTGGTGCTAAAACAACAATAGCTGTTGCTTCAGATGCTCCTGATAGTTTGTATTATTATTGTCAGGCTCATGGCGATAACATGGGTAATACCATTGCCTTAACAAATGCACATTACTTAATTAAAGATGCACCAATACCAGCTAATAGTGCATTACAAGTTTTAGATGGCGGTGCGAAACTAGTTGTCCAAAGTGGTGATAGAATGTTTTTTCAATCGAGTACAGTAACAAGCCTGGATGTTTGGGTATCAAGAGTGGATGCAATAAGCTAATGGCATATATAGGAAACCCAGTAGACACAGCATTTACAAGTCTTTTAAAACAAGACTTAACTGGTGCAAGTGGTACAAGTCTTACACTTACTCATGCAGTAGCTAATGCAAATGACATTGCACTATATATAAACAATGTTAGACAAGAGCCAACAGAAGCTTATAGTGTCAATGGCACAACAGTTACACTAACTGGTACTGTTGCTGGAACAGATGACATTTATGTTATTTATTTAGCCAGGGCAATTCAAACAACTGTGCCACCTGATGGTAGTGTATCAACTGCAAAGATAGCTAATAGTGCAGTAGACCTTACATCTAAGGTTACTGGTGTATTGCCAGTTGCTAATGGTGGTACTGGTTTATCAGCAGCAGCTAGTATACCTATATTCAATCTTACTACAACTGGATCGCATACTATTTCAAACAATACTCAAACAACTGTTCCTTTAACAGTTAAAACTATTGATACACATAATTTATTAGACACTTCTACTAATACTGTAACATTTACAGCTGAAACTGCTGGTACTTATTTAGTTATGGGGTCTGCTAGACTTTTATACTCACCAACAAGATTTAGAGTTTTTCTACAAGTAAATGGAAGTAATGTTGTAACAAATGAAGAAACAACAAATGCAAATGTAGGTAGTGGCTCTTATCAAAGTACAGCAGTCAGTACTATTAGGACTTTTGCTGCTAACGATACTTTAAAATTAAGAATATATTTTTTAGCTACAGCAAATCAATCTTTGTATGGTGGTACTGAAAGCACTAGATTAGAAGGTTTTAGGATAAGTACATGAGGAAGATATGGCATTAAGTAAGATACAAGCAGAATCAATGAACTTAGCAGATACCTTTGCTTTTACTGGTACTGTTAGTGGTGCAAGTAGTGGTTTAGTAAAATTAGCACATCAAGATATTTCGTCTGGCACTTCAGCAATTACATTTGATAACATATCTTCAACATATGATAGCTATCGAATTATTGCTCATGTTGTAAGTGATAGTGGAAATAACTGTAAATTAAGAATGAGATTTAGAGTTAGTAGTGCAGATGTTACAAGTGGCGTAGCTATCTATCAAGGTGAACACGCAAACAGAGCAGCAGCTGGAGCATTTCTTGGTTATCACACAAGTGGTGGAAATGACTTTAAAGCACCTAGAAGTTTAAGTATATATGGTGGTTCACAATTTTTCTTTAATATGGATATGTATAACATACATACTGGTTTAACAACAGAACAAACAAATATAAGTCCTACGGTTGTTAGAAGTGGAACTTATACTTTTATGGGTCAAATGACAAATGCAGCAGACAATCATGGTGGAACTGGTTGGTGGAGAACACAAAATGATATTGGTACTGTCAATGGTATTAAGTTTGAATTAGATGGTTCAACTTTTAATGATGGTCAAATAAGTTTATTTGGGTACTCAAAATGACAAGATATAATTTTATAAATGGAAAAAAAGTTGCTTTTACTGCAAAAGAAAATAAACAAGCAGATGCAGATTTGAAAGCATGGAATGATGAAAAAGCTGATAGAGAGTTGGCTGAACTAAGAAGTCAAAGAACTTTATTATTATCTGAAACAGATTATATGGGTAACTCAGATGTTACTATGCCAACTAAATGGAAAACATATAGACAAGAACTGAGAGATATAACTAAGAAATTTAAAAGTATGAATGATAAAGATTTTAAGTTTCCAGAGAAACCAAAGGATTAAATTATGCCCTATGTAGGTAGACAAAATGTAACTGGAGAGTTTATAAAATTAGATGCTATACCACAAGCAGCTAGTAATACATTTAACTTACAAAGAAGTGGTGCAGCTTTCGCACCTGGTACAACTGAACAATGTATTGTATCCGTCAATGGTGTGACACAAGCACCACAAGATGCTTTTAATATATCAGGATCACAGATTGTTTTTACAGAAACATTATCAGCAAATGATGTTATTGACTACATACTTGTTATGGGTAGTGCTTTATCTAGTGGTGTTCCATCAACTGGATCAGTACAAGGAACACATCTATCGACTACATTGTTTCGTGATCCTCTAAGAATAAATGATGCAACGATATCAGATAATATAACGATAGGTACATCTGAAAGAGCAATGGTTGCTGGGGATATAACCATAGATAATGGTGTTACTTTAACAGTAAATGGAGTGTTAACAATTGTCTAAAATATTTGTAGATACAATAGAGCCAAAGACAAGTGGTGGTGAAATTCAATTAAGTAAAAGAAAAGTTTTACACTTTTATGGCGAACCATCTTCTCTAATTACTTTAGGAAGAGGTGCAGTTACAACTCTTACTGGATTTACTTTAAATGAAATAGATACAGATAGTGCATGGGATGGGTCAACTTTTACAGTTCCAAGTGGTCAAGCTGGAACTTATATAATAAAAGCTCAAGTAGAAATTGATTTTGCTGGTATTGGTGGAGATGGTGAATCTTATCTAATTACTATGTATAAAAATGGATCAACTACAGCTGAAGAACAATATGCACATAATAATAATCAAGGTTATACAAAAGTTGGAAGTTTAATTCTTGAAAAACTTATTGTACTAGCTGTTGGTGATACAATTCAATTTAATGTTTCATGTGCAGATCGTTCTGGTGGAGGTGGTGGTAGAATAAATACTGGCACATTTAGATCAAGAATTTATGGCTATAGGATGGATTCATAATGAGTGGAATTATAAATGCAACAAACTTAGAAGTCGCTAATATAAAAGATAGTACTGGTACTAATACTGCTATGACAGTTGATAGTAGTGGTAGAGTGTCAAAAGGTGTGCAAGTTTTTTGGGTATTAGGCTTTTCTAATAACAATCAACGAGAAGGCACTATGGTTTTTGATACTCAACATAAAATGGTGAATTGCAGTTATAATACATCAACTGGTCAAGTAACAGTACCAGTAGCTGGAATATATTTATGTACTTTTACAACTAATGCAAATGATGCAAGTAAGTTTATTTATGTTAATGGATCAAATCCATATAACCCTATTAATCATTGGCACAATGGAAATGATGCGAATACTTTTGTTCTTCCATTACAATTATCAGCTAATGATGTAGTAACTGCACATTTAAATACTGACGGAAATGGTACTTATGGATCAAATACAGCATTTACAGGAACTTATTTAGGATAAACTATGACAAGTATAATTAAAGTAAACAATATTCAAAACAGTAGTGGAAATACTGCTATGACTATAAGTGGTACTGGTGTTGTTACACCAAAAACTACAAGTTATGTTTGGGTTTATCCACAAGGAACAAGTGGTTATACAACTGTTGCTGCTAATGCTTTTGTACCATTTAATACTATATATCAAAGTGCTGGAAGTGGTAGTTCTGATTTTAATACTTCAACATATAAATATACTGCTCCAGTTAAAGGATTATATTATATAGAATTTCGTACTATATCATCTCTTGCAGCTGATAATAAAGCATTTCGTTTAAATGTTGATGGAAATGTAATATCACAAACATTTTGGACAAGAGATTCTAGAGCATGTAGTGGTAGTGTTACAATTTTATTAAATGCAAATCAAGTTGTAGGCATAGATGCTCATGGTACTTCTTATTATTATAGAAACTCTAATACTATGCCACATGAAGATGTATATACAAGAATGATTATAAATTTAATTCAAGAACTTACATAGGATAGATTATGGCATTAACAAAATTAAATTTTGGTGGAAGTGGTTTAAGTTCGTTACCTACTGGTAGTGTCTTACAATTTGTTGAAGGAGTTTCTTTATCAAGTACAGCAAGTGATAGTACTGGAAGTTTTGTAGATAGTGGTATTACATTAACTATTACACCTCAATTTACTTCTAGTAAAATTCATTTATCTCTTACATTTACAACAAGAGCACCAACAACTAATGCTGGAACTTATATTCGTATTAATAGAAGTATTGGTGGTGGCTCTGATACTGAGGTATTTAAACCAGCTGGAGCACAAAATGGTTTAGTTTGGTATTTAGAAGCTGCTGGAAATAAACAAGGCACAGTACCAATAGAGTATGTTGATGCACCTAATACACTTAGTCAAATTGTATATAAAATACAGTTTGCAAAATTTAATGCTGGGACATCGTATATATATGGAAATAAAATTTATGCTTATGAGATAAAGCAATAGTGTGGGGTATAATATTAGACTATATGCCTAGACCATCAGTTACAGAAGTAAAGTCACAGATAGATACACATGAAGCTGTGTGTGCAGAAAGATGGAAAGAAACTATCCTTCGCATAAAACGAATAGAAGCCATAATGATAGGCACAGCTGGTACGACAATTCTCTTGTTGTTATCAATAGTTATTAAATAGGAAAAAAATTAAATGGATCCAGCATCAATTGGGCTGGCTATTACCGCAGCTTCCAAGGCTTTTGGTGCGATTAAGGCTGGGTTTGCAGCTGGTCGAGAAATAGAATCAATGGGCAAAGATTTGAGCCGTTGGATGTCAGCGGTTTCAGATGTGGATAATGCACACAAGTCAGCACAAAATGTTTCACCACTTCGTAAATTATTTAAAGGTAAAGAGATTGAAGCAAGTGCTATTGAAGCATTTACCGCAAAGAAAAAGTTAGAAGCACAACGCCAGGAACTGAAGTCATTCTTAAATTTTCACTACGGACACCAATCATGGGCACAGATTTTGGAAATGGAAAAAGAGATCAGGCTTCAGCGAAAAAGGGACATATATCAGAGAGCTGAAGCTATCCGCAAAATATGGGAAGTTATAGGATGGATAGTGTTATTTCTTACAGTTGTTGGATTTATTTTTATGCTTGCTTGGTTATATAAGGAAAGTAGATGAAGGCTGCATTTTTATTGTACTGCTTCATGACATCGCCTTTACAATACAGCGGTGACATAAAGTTTAGTAACATAAATAATTGTTTGTATTTTAAAGAAAGGTTGCATGGTCAAGTTATGAAACTTGGGGATCAGGTGCGTAAGTATGAATGTGTGTGTCGTGCCACTTTAGTAAACAAAGGCGAAAGGTTATTTTAATGGCACAAAAAAAATTACAAAAAGGATCTATGATTGATTCTTATGATCTTAATAAAGACAATGAAATTACAAATGATGAAATAAAATTAGCAAAAGAGATAAAAGAAAACGAAAGTCGATTAAGAAAAAATTTAGCACAGCTTAGAATGGCTAGATATACACTAATTGGCATGGGTGTATTTACAGCTGCACAATTTGTAATTCCTATTGCCAGGGTAGAAGCTCTTGCTGAAATTTCGTCACTTTTTTATATTTCAGGTGCTGGGATTGTTGGCACCTACATGGGCGTATCCACTTGGATAGATAAAGATAAAAAATGATACAATTTCTAACACCACTTGCAAACCTAGCTACATCTTTTTTAGATAGAAAGCTCGAAGAAACAAAAGGCAAAGCTGCTGTTGCTAAAGCTAAAGCAGAAGCTGAAGCTGAGGTAATGAAAACAGCTGCTACCCATGATAGTAAGTGGGAACTTATCATGGCGCAAAGCACTCAGAACTCTTGGAAAGATGAGATAATAACTATTATTGTTTTGATACCAGTAATACTAGTTTTTATTCCTGGCATGGAAGATATAGTCAAACAAGGTTTTGATAGATTAAATGAATTACCTGATT
>VTLG01014143.1_pt1 | contig 18892 bp, 34 predicted proteins | sample 4694571 | NCBI WGS metagenome assembly VTLG01 (sample SAMN12604809, study PRJNA352737) | marine metagenome | biome: ENVO:00000447; feature: ENVO:00000209|ENVO:00000569|ENVO:01000036; material: ENVO:00002151; isolation source: viral sequences binned using virsorter ...
GGGCGGGTGCATGATGCTTTTGAAGCTCTCGGCAATCTTCCAGAATGGTACCAGTACCTCCTTTTTATCGCCGTCACAAGTTCATTCGGCATAAGGGGTGCGGATAAACTGATGAAGCTAAGAAAGTAATGACGCCAGAGCAATTAAACGCATGGCGCATCATCCCGCGCCTTTTGATGTTTACGATGATCTTTATGACGTACAGGACAGTAGAGTGGTTCATGTCGCTGCCCGACCCAAACCCTGAGCAAGCTGCTCTCGTGTCAGTTATGACCGGGGCGCTAACCGGGTCGTTTGCTGTCTTCTTGGGTTCTAAGGAATGAGCTACTTTAGTGACGATGAGCTACGCTGTCAGTGTGGCTGCGGTGAGCTTATCTTTGATGACAACGTCCGGGCCAAGCTAAACCAAATACGAGAAGACTGCGGGTTTCCTCTGCCTGTAACGTCAGGGTATCGGTGTGAAAATCATCCTGTCGAAAAAGCAAAGACCACAAACGGCAGGCCGGTCGGTGCGCACACTACAGGCAAGGCGGTGGACATCGGGGTACGTGGTGAGAGAGCGCACACGCTGCTTTGTGTTGCTGTGCTGCGGCGCTGCCCACGCATCGGTGTAAACCAAAAAGGCGATAGCCGATTCATCCACCTAGACTGGGATGAGGACAGGCCATCGCCTACGGTTTGGAGTTATTAATCAGCCTTGGCCCTACGCTTTGCTGCCATTTCTGCAACACCCTCCGCTAAAAAATACCGGGGTTTTGAATCAGGGTCATCATCTGGTCGCTCGTCGTAGCCATTAAACCGCTTTGCAAGCGTGAGGCCGGTAAAATCATCAACCCAGTAATCGTCGAACCCAACAAAATCTTTTTTGTTATAGAGGTTAAGCGGCTCTGCGCAAACCAGTTCTAAGTCATCAATGACTTTCTCAAAAGCATCCTTACCAACTTCAATACAAAACCTTTCCTTCTTTCCCATTACTTTTCTCCGCGCTGTTCGATTGATGGTGTGTAGTCCACATCTCTCTTGCCCCAACCTAGCGGCAAGCGAATCCCCTCTGGGAATACCCAAAGGTGGAATAGGTTAGCAGTGTCATGCAGCACATCTTCTGGTGGGTAAATCTCAACGGCTTGTAAGTGGCTGCCGCAGAGATCGTTTTTGATTGCTTGGAAGTCTCGCCAATCTATGAGGTGGGACCGACCATCATTGATACGGATTGACAGCCACACTGCTCCGTTCATTGATTCGTGATGGCAAAGGCCATCCCCTACTTGCAGGGTCTGCTTAACAACCTTGTACCGACCGCAGCCTGAATACCACACCTCTGCCTGCTGCAAGTCGTCAACGCGGCGCTTGGCTATTTCTTTGACCTTGCGCCGCTGCTTTTTTGTCATCCGTTTTTTCAGCATAGCAGCATCTTCCATAAAGTCGTTTACTAGCTGCTTCTTGTTTTTGCCATGCTGATCGACGCCATTGCCTGAATTGGTCCAGCCGCCGAATCTCTGAGAGGGCAACGTATCCATGTCACACCTCATTGAGTTTGATTGCATGGGCAAGCACTCTCGCACGTTCCCCTTGCTTTAGCCCGGCAACTACGTTAAGCACACGCAGAGCATTAGACCGCACTTGCTCTTTTGTAAACTTAGTCTCTCGGGGTTTGCGCACTTCCTTTCGCCACTCCTCTAGCACACCCAGCTTAGTGGCGGTCTCTCTGTCCATTTCAGTAATATTCATAGTTACTTCCTCCGCGTGTTGCCCCCTTTCGGGGGCGTTAGATTACATGCTCCAGTAGGTTTCGCTCGCAGGCGACAAGTAAAGCGGGGTGTTCAGCTTTTCCATGTAAGGCTCGCCAGTCATAAGGTTGATTCGCTCGACCATCGGCTCATTAGCCTCAAACTCCGCTAGGCTCATCACTACGCAGCCTTTTAGAAACTCCAACTGGTTGCCAGTGTTGTTGTCAAAGCCATCCGCGCCGTAACGCTCGGTGTATTCTGCTTTACGAGCAGCCATCTTCTTAATCGAGGAAGTAAGAGATCGCTTTGCGCCGCCAGCCGTATTGAAAGGCTCTTTCCCCTGACTTAGAAGTCTGTAGGTCTCTGCATTAACAATTACGTAACTCATTTTTTGTACCTCCATGTCATCACTCAACATAATCAGGATACCACAATGGCATCTGTAGTCAACAAAAACGTGATGCCCTGTTATACCGATTCGTTATATCCTTATAACTAAATCGTATAGACAACAAAACGATGATGGTGTATTCTAAGCGGGTAGTAACAAATATCGGAGGCGTTTATGAGCGAAGTATACTGGAAGGATTGTGTGGCAGAGTGTGACATGTCTCTGCAAAAAAACTGGCGTGACGACCCCGACAACTTCATCAGCATTCCAATCACGAGCTGTCACCGGCAGTTAAGGTCTGATCTGTTGTTGGCATTTTTATATGAAGTGGGCGAATACAATCAGCATCACTATTTGGCAGATATTTGCATTCCAGTAATCGACCATCAGCTTGAATGGGTAGTGCAGTTGATGGACGCGGCTGTTAAGACAGATGCTCCTACGGTGGTTTCAACAGGGGCGCAAGCAGTGTGGGAGTATGTCAGCAATGCGGTGCATGCATGGTTAATTGAGAAGGAGGAGGCCGATGCAGAAGAAGCTAGGCGAGAGGGTGGTTTCCATTGACGTGAAGAAGGTCATGGCGTTGTTTGAAGAGTTCGCACATGACATTACGGACGAGCGTGACAAAGAACACGCAGAGGAAAGTTACTTTGCTGGATTCTTGGCGGGCTACTTAGGCGAGACGACAGACATCAGCCCGTGGTCATCTCGGTATTACAAGTATGGGTTCGGTCGCGGTTACGAACTGAGCGCAATGGAAGACGGGAGGGTCTTAGAGTATGAGTGATATACCTGAAGCCATCAAAGAGGTGTTAAAAGAGCTGCGGCTGAATAAGGCAGCGGCTTGTTGGGAGATTCCGCAAAAAAGAGGCCACTGGGCTGTGCATCATTTTGCATGCGAGCGCATGGCTGCGCATAAGGGCATTCAGTTCGATCCGCCTGTGCCGCTGCATGTTGGCCCTGACTTTGTGGCTCTGTCTGTGACCGGGCATTTGAATGGGCGTAGTGAGTGGTCTGTCGGTGAGGCGTCAGAGGCGACGACAAAAAATAAATACTACTGCGCAATGGCAGAGAAGCGGGCTAAGGACAGAGTTATCCTAAAGCTGATCGGCGTACACGGGCAGGTCTACGCAGAGGATGAGGCAGACAGCTTCAGTGAGCAGGGTAATATGTTAGAGGAGTCAGTCAGTGCGCAGCAGCTTTTGCTAAATCACAATGGCTGCGTCAACCGCAACTGGCCTACGATCTGCAGGACCAAGGCTGCAATACAAAAGAACAATCTATCTGTGGCTGCCGAGGCGATTTATGAACTGACGGATGAGGAGCGGCAGACGCTGGATATAGCGCCGAGCAAGGGCGGGATATGGACGACTGCCGAGCGTGAGGCAATCTTCAGGCCGCATGGTGATGTGGCTAAATTAGTAGCACAAATGAAACTCGATGATGGAGGGGCTTTATGAAAAGAGAACTGGAATTTGTGAACGGCGTTTATGTCGATGAAAGGCAAGATAACCGACCTGAGTGGGTTGTGGGAGGCGCGACCATTTTGGTGAAAGACTTTGTGAATTGGTTTGACCAATGGCGTAGAGAAAATCCAGAGGCAGAGAAGCTGAAGATCGAAACTCGGATCTCTGGAAAGACTGGCAAGCCTTACACCGTGCGCGATACTTACGAGCCGAAGCCAAAAGCAGAGCAGCCCCAAGACAATCAACCAAGGGAGAAAAAAGATGAATTTGATTTCGATTTGTGATCGCATACGTGCGTTGCAGGAGGCGCATGGCGTTTCTGGCGCAGAGCTGGCAAGGCGTTGCAATGTCGCGCCGCAGCAAGTCTCCAGATGGCGGGTACAGCGAGACATCAAGATTGGCTCGGTCCTTAAAGTCTGTGCTGCGTTAGGTGTCAGCATTAACGATATGTTGAGAGACACGGATCTGTTGATTGAAGCGGCTGAGATGCGCAAAAAGATGATTGTAGACCAAGGCATTTCGGAGGTGCTAAAAAATGGTGGAGCAGTTTCTAGCGAGGTTGGACAAGGTCAAGAAGCTAGGGAGCAGCCGATGGGTGGCATGCTGCCCGGCGCACAATGATAGTGACCCGTCGCTGTCAATCGACTTAGGAAAGGATGGTCGTATCCTGCTCAAGTGTTGGGCGGGGTGCGGCAATCTCGACATCATTACTGCTTTAGGGATTGACTGGGGTGAGCTGTACCCTGATACCAGTCGTCACTATCAAAGCATAGCCCGGCGCAACAAGATTGAAGAGCGTAGTGTCGATGACTACGTTGTCGATATAGCCGCCAACTCAAAAGACCTTAGCTCTGACCAGTTGGCAGAGGCAGAGCGCGCTGCGTTACGGGGCGGCAAAGAGTTTGGCTTTAGTGAGATGGTGAAGCGGGAAGCTGCTAAATGAAGTGGTTCAAGCACCAGTCTACCGCTGCTATCGACTCCCGGCTGAAGCGCGTCAGGCTCAAATACGGCATGGAAGGCTACGGCCTTTACTGGTATTTGCTTGAGTGCATTGCTCGCTGCGTCGAGCCGCACAACTTGACGTTTGAGCTGGAGGAAGATGCCGAGCTTGTCAGTCTGGAGGTGGGAATACACCGGGAGCGTGTTGAGGAAATGATGCGCTACATGTGCGAGCTGGGTCTATTCGAAGACTCTGGTGGCACAATTACTTGTCTGAAAATGCGAGACAGATCCGACGAATACACGGCTAAGTTAATGCGAAGTCAGGAGAGTATCCGGACAAAGTCCGTAGCAGCTCCGGAGAAAGTCCCGCATATAAGAACAGAAAGAACAGACAAAAAGAAAACTATCCCCTCTGACTTTACTGTCTCTAAAGAGGTGCGAGACTGGGCGAAGCGTAATGGTCACAAGCGATTGAATCAGCATCTGGAGTATTTTGTTGACCGATGTGTAAGTAAAGGCTACCGGTACAGCGACTTCAACGCAGCGTTTAAAGAAGCAATAAGGAAAAACTGGGCGGGGTTATGACAGACGTAGTGCAGCATTTGCGCGACGAGGACATCAGGGACTTGTCGACTACACAGTTAGCGGAACGGTTGAGTCAATTTGAGTCGCTGCGGTTGACTCAGATGGCGGATAACCGCGAAGAGTTATGGAACGACATGGCGACGTTTGGCGCAAACAATGGGGTGCCTATGCCTTGGGATGTCGTGAGGGAGAAGTTTGGGTGGCGCGACGGCGAACTAACAATGATTGCTGGGCCGAACAATTCTGCGAAGTCTTCAGTGATGTCGCAGATGGCGCTGCACTATTCCCGGTACCAATGTGTCGGGATGATGTCTTTGGAGGAACCGTTTAAAGCGCAAGCGTATCGCTTTATGAAGCAGGCATATGCGAGCGAAAAGATAACAAGGTCGCAATTCGATAAGCTCTGTGAATTTACGAGAGATCGTATTTGGTTTTATAAGGTGTACGGCACGATACAGCCTGCGAGGGTTTATGGCGTTGTAGACGCATTTGCACAGAAAGGCTGCAAGCTGGTAGTGGTGGACAATGCGCAAAAGTGTGGGGTCACGGAGGACATCGACCAGCAACGTGATTTCATCAATGCATTGATTGGGCTGGCAGAGGCGCTGCGGGTCCACATTGTTCTTGTGCATCATACTCGAAAGCGACCAAGTGGGCAGGCGTTTCATAAGCCGACAGCCGACGATGTCAGGGGTGCGGGAGCGTTCACTGATTTAGCGACCAACCTCCTGTTAGTGAACCGAAACATCGAGCGAGCAGAGGCGCTAGAGAAGCAAGAGTCTGGCGTATACCTAACTGCCGCAGAGCAGGATTTGCTTTCAGAAGAGTGCGATCTAACGGTGCAGATCAGAAAGCAAAAGTTTGGTTCCACGTGGAACGGTACGTTAAGTCTGTATTACGGCAACGGTATGACGTTTAAAGACAGCGAGATGGGTGCTGATGTCACGCTGCCGCTGAGAATTGTTGACGGTGTCTAATTGGTCTAACCGCCATACGATTGCGCCGCATGACGAGAGCAGACTGACGTTTGCCGAAGCAGCGGAAGATTATGTGGCTGCATACCTTGGCGGAGACGCCGTCCGCGTGTCGATTAACAACAGCAAGACCTTGTACGACATTCTTGCAGCCGGGCTTCTCATCGATGTTAAGACTAAGCCGCGCAACGTCGTTGCCCGTGCTTCTTTTGATGCGCACGTAGAGGCAAGCCAAAAAGATTATCCCGTAGACATATACGTTTTCTGTAGCAGCCAGAAGTGGGATGGCAAGACAGAAATGATGGGCTGGATCTGGAAGGAAGTATTTTTTGACGAGGCGCAATTTGTTCGCAAAGACGAGCTGGATGATGGGTTTGAGGAAAAGGCAGACGCATACAAGCTGCCGTACTTTTTCTTGTATGACATGGAGGATTTGAAAGCGATGCAAGGCGAGTTTTGGTTGGTGAAAAACAAAGACGAGCTGGTGGAGCGGCTGCAAAACTTTGGTAGGTGGGCGAAGGAAAATTGGGACTGGGAAAAGCCGATGTGCTGGAAGGCGCAAGAGTTCAAGCCATTACGGTCATACAGCCAGAACAATCTTTTCCATTTGTGGTGCCGCGAGATGGCAGAGTTTTTTCGAGAGCGCGGCGTGATGGTGACGGTGACTGACGATGACGGAGATCACCGAGAGCCGATGACGGAGCGAGATGCAAAGGACATTTTGAAGCTGCGGTTTCTTGGGACTTATGAGATGTCAGTTGGCAAGACAGTGATACCGAACAAAGTCAAAAGCACCAGTAAGCTAAACACTGGCGAGATGTTTCATTTTATGGAGCAGGTGCATGCGTGGTTGATTGACAACGGGGTGCCGATAAGTGACCCGGAAGATTCAGAGTTTAGGAAGCTGCAGCGAGAGGGTTTGTAGTGGCTGGCATCAAGATAACACCAGCAGACAGCGCGTTTAGTAAGTGCGTAAAGGAAAGAGCTGAGTGGAAGTGCGAGCGGTGTGGCACTCAATACCAAGAGGGTGACCGGGGATTGCATACCTCTCACGGCTTGGGTCGTGGGCAGTGGGGTGTCAGGTTCACTGGCCTAAACGCTATTGCTGCATGTTATGGCTGTCACCAGATCGAAGGTGGTAACTGGATGCAGAGGATGCTGTCGGAAGAGCAGCGCCTGCTGCTGCGTGAGCTGGCAGACGATACCTTCAGGGGAAAAGAGTACAGGAAGACAAAGGGCAAAGGCCCGGTAGCTAAACACTACCGAGATCAGTATGACCTGATGAGGCAGGCGAGAGAGTGCGGGGTGAAGGGGCGCATAGATTTTGAGGACTGGCTATAGAATCAATCGGAATAAGCATATATGAAAACGGTATAACGAAATAGTTGATGACAGGGGGGTAGATTGGTATATTGTTTTTGTTGATTGATGAGACCGCGTAAGCGGCCCCGGACTAAAGGAGAAAATCAAATGAACAACATGAAAACTTACCTTATCCACGGTGACGCATACAGTCTTAGGGTTGCTGTAGAAGCTGGCGCGGATTTAACGGGGCTTGTAAAGGCACAGCTCATTGAGCTTCACAATATGAACATTGTGATCGAGGGCTGGATGTATGAATGGATTGAGGAGGTGGCCGCGTAAGCGGCCCCAACCCAAGGAGATAGACATGGGATACATCATCGAAAGCAAGTTGGCGCGTTTAGAGAATGACGGCTCAATCAGCTATGGGATCAACAGCGGCTACCGCATCACTCAGCATCGCGATTCATTCGCAGAAGCAAAGGCGCGGCTTGTCGAAATGCAAGCGCAATACCCCAAATCAAAGCACGTTATCAAGGCCGCGTAAGCGGCCCAATTAAAGGAGTAATATGGTGGATATGAAAAACATCAGGGAGCATTGGATGGCGTTTGCTATCGTCTTGCTTGTAGCGGCCTTTGCAGTTACCGGGTCAGGAGATTATGAGGACGCGCAGCACAGCGAGTCTCATTACTGCAACATGGTGACGCTATATGAAGTCACTGATGGCGAGAACGGTTGGCCTGATTACCTCGGCAAGTACGAAGATGACTGCGTCGAATAACCCTAGCTTGCTGTCAAAAGAGCAGATCGCCGAAGCATTAGAGCTTGCAAGCAACGGGTGGTATTGGCAAAATATAGCTGATAAGTTTGGCGTTAGTGCAAGCGCGCTAATGAGGTATGTGCGAGCAGCAGAGCGGTATGGTTATTCTTTTTGGAGCCAGTATCCAAAAGAAGACTAATGCTTGCCCCGTAACTCCGATGGCGAGGCGCAGCGTCAATAGGCTTAATATGAAAGGGGCAAGTGTATTTCATAGAGAGTAGTATTAAGTCATCTGCGTCACCGCATAGCGTGTTAGAAAAACATATCGAAATCAGTGATTTGATTACAGAGTGTAGTGATGCCATCGCGTAAAGGTTCACCTAACAGGAACAAGAAGTTTCTGCTGACAAGGCTGCAAGACATGTATGGGGATGAGTTCCATCCTATTATGCGTATGGCAGAGCAAGCTACTCGATTGCATGAGATAGCGCAGAACGGCGAGACTGGTGACATCAAGGCTAGTATTGACGCATGGGACAAGATCGCTGCGTATACTGAGCCAAAGCTGAAAGCCACAGAAGTTGATCTGACGACTAGCGACGGGTCTATGTCACCGACAGTCATAGAGTTGATACCCCGGCTGCCAGAAGAATCTTACGACGACTCACAAGATTACTACGATGACGAACGTAGCGAGCATTGAGCTGCCACCAAAGCTGGTGGAGCTGTTTGCTGGGGAGGCTCGGTTCAGGGCTGCGTATGGCGGGAGAGGGTCAGGCAAAAGCAGATCGTTTGCGATAATGGCTGCAGCGCGTGGTTACATGTGGGGGCAGCAAGGCAGAACGGGGCAGATCCTATGCGCCCGTGAGTTTATGAACAGCTTGAACGACTCCAGCTTTGCAGAGGTGGCGGGAGCGATCAAGTCATATGCGTGGTTAGATGAGTATTATGAGGTCGGCGAGCGATACATAAGATCGCGTGACGGTAACATCGAGTTCACCTTTGCGGGATTGCGCAGGAACCTAGACAGCATCAAGTCGAAAGCGTTTATTCTGCTGTGCTGGGTTGATGAGGCAGAGAGCTGCAGCGAGACAGCGTGGGAAAAGCTGCTGCCGACAGTCAGGGAAAGCGGCTCAGAGATATGGGTGAGCTGGAACCCGGAAAGCAATCAGTCAGCAACCCATAAACGCTTCCGCCTAGATCGACCGTACAGCAGTAAAATTGTAGAACTGAACTATCAGGACAATCCGTTCTTTCCTGCAGAGCTGGAGCAGCAACGAAAAGAGGATCACGATAAAAGGCCCGAGAGCTACGAGCATATTTGGCTGGGCGGCTTCAGAACGCACCATGACGGCGCTTATTACTCTATCGAGATGCGTGACGCAAATGCTCAGGGGCGGCTGACAGCGGTGCCGTATGAGAAGGCGCTGCCGGTTATAACGAGCTGGGACTTGGGTATTGGCGACACGACTGCAATCATCTTCTGCCAGAAGCATGGCCCGGAGACGCGGATCATTGACCACTATGAGACTTCAGGCGTCGGGCTAGATCATTACGTTAGGGTCTTACAGGATAAGGGCTACGTGTATGATCAGCACATCCTGCCGCATGATGTAAAGGTTAGGGAGCTGGGTTCGGGCAAGTCGCGGCTAGAGACGCTGCAGGGTCTTGGCTTGAGCAACATACAGATCGCCCCGCAGCTTAACGTCGATGATGGCATACAGGCAGCGCGGTCGTTGTTGGCTACCTGCTGGTTCGATGTCGAGAAGTGCAGCCACTTGATAGATGCGTTACGCTCGTACCACAGAGAGTATGACGACAACAATCGTACATGGAAGGGTAGACCAAACCATGACTGGTCAAGTCACTCTGCTGACGCGCTGAGATACCTTGCGGTCGGTCATAGAGAGACATCGAACTGGTCAGAGCCTATCCGTAGAAACTTACAGGGTATTGCGTAATGGCTGAAGCGACAATGATGGCTCCGCGAAGCGGTCTGCTACAGCAAGCGACAATGATGGGCAGAGACTTGGAGCGCAGGCTGGAGGGCTCTCCGGCGTCGCTTTTCTTCCCGTCGAATATTTTGGGCCTTGCGGAAGAGTTCAATTATGGGACGCCGTCAGCCCAGACTGCTGCGCTTGCCGCATTAGAAGCGGGCGGCGGAACTGTTCTTGGTAAGGTCGGCGCGAAAGGATTGCAGCTTGTCCGGTATCTCGACACGTTACAGGCTCCGGACTGGCTAAAGAACTCAGTGCGCAAGTTGTTAGACGCGGGAGAAGATCCGGACGAAATCGCCCAAATGATTCAGTTCCAAATGAGGGATAGGCAGTCGAAAGGGCTGCTATCGCAGCCTAAAGAAGAAACGCCAATGGGGCTACTGCCAGAGCTGACGGACCAAGCGAAATCGCTCGCGTGGACAGACGAAGGACTCAAAGGCTCTGCCAAGCCGTCGTCCCGCCCGACAGCGACATTTATCACGGGGCTGCCCGCAGCAGGTAAGTCGTCAGTAGCTAACCCTTTGGCGAGAGAATTAGATGCCGCAATCATTGATCCGGATGAGGCAAAAAAGTTGTTGCCCGGATTCGACGGCGGTATTGGCGCTACCGCTGTGCATGAGCAAAGCAAGGTGTTAGCGCAGGGCATGCAGGATGACTTGGTTGCGGATGGTTACAACTTGCTGATTGGTACTGTCGGAAATTCAGCAGAAAAACTGGCGGCTAAGGCAAATGCATTACGGCAGCAGGGGTATGAGGTTAATCTCGTAAATATGTTGGTTGATGAAACTGAAGGGAAAGGCCGCGCCCTTTATCGGTCTGCAGCAACAAACAGGCATATCCCCTTGAGCGTAATCGAGGCATATGGCACTAGGCCGCAAGAAAATTATGGTCTATTGAAGGAGCTTGGTGTTTTTGACAACTACGCACAGATAGATAATTCTGGGCCGATAGATGCAGCCAAGAAGGTAATCGAGGATACAGGCGGTCTGTTTAGTCGATTAGATGGTTTTGATTAGTCCCAGCCTATGCCGTCGCAAGACTTGTCGCCGTAGTCCCATCTGTTGGGTCTAGGCGGAGCCGGTGGCGGCTTGGGTCGTAGCTGGTAAATGGTGACTGCAGCAAGGGCTGCATAAACAACGAACAAAAAGTAAAGCATTGCAACCTCCATATAAAGTATAACAAAAATGTTTAGTCATTGCAAGGTGGTTATCGCACCATGCCCATAGCAGCTTTGTCCTTTGCGTATTGAAGTATCCAGTACGCATCGCTCTGAATCCAGTCGGGGCGCTCGCAGCTTTGGTACTCAATGCTGCTTGCCAACTGCCATGCCTCGGCGTTAGACAGCGGCATACCATTGTGAACGGCAGCCATAGCCTCTACACGTTGAACAAACTCTTCTTCTTGATGAGGTTCGGACTCGTCGTATCGGTAGTTGACTGAGTCGATGTTGGCTTGAGCCATGATCGCAGCGTGTCGCTCTACCGCGTCGTCGGGGTCAATGCGCTCTGGCAAGATTCGCTTCTTGTGGTACATGTTGTAGGCTCTCCATCCCTTGAAAAACTGCGCCAGCCTCACAAAATCAATTTCGTCTTTTAAATATGCACTCATTTCTTCTCTCCGTAAAAAGGGGCCGAAGCCCCGGTCAGTTGTTAGTCGAGTCGGCTCTGGGCAAAGGCTTGGAAGCCGTGCTTCTTGAACACATCCGCGTAGGCGTAGGCAGCCTCTAGCTGGGCATCGACACTCTGGCAAGGCATGGCACCGGGACGCCAGACCTGATGGACGCCTTCCCAGTTTTTCTCGATACCCCAATCTTCCAGCGCCTTACCGAGCTTGCTGTTTGCGCGGATCCTTTTGCCTTGGTCGTCGAAAATGACAACCCAGCCAAAGCCGCAAGCGCCGCCGTCACGACCCTCGAAGTGCTTGTCAAGGAATGCGAACCCTGCATTCTTTGCGGCAGCGTGGGCCTCGATAACAATGTCACCTAAGTTCTCTGGTACGTTCATAGCTTTTCTCCGTTAGTCGCAGGACAACCCTGCAAAACAATAATAACAAAATATCAACAAAAAGGGGATAAAACTATATACCGATTTGGAATAGATAAGATATTGTGGTTATAACAATCTGCGCTGCCCGTGGTATCATCGAGGGGTCAAAAATGGAGGCGTTATGGCGTCGAAAAAAGACAGCAGGCTAACTCGCGCAGGTGTCAGCGGGTACAACAAGCCTAAGCGCACTCCAAACCATCCAACAAAAAGCCATGTCGTGGTTGCCAAGTCTGGTGATAAAATCAAGACCATACGATTCGGGCAGCAAGGCGTCAGCGGCGCAGGCAAGAACCCAAAGACAAAGTCAGAGAAAGCCCGGCGCAAGTCATTTAAAGCGCGTCACGCCAAGAACATTGCAAAGGGCAAAATGTCTGCAGCGTATTGGGCATCAAGGACGAAGTGGTGAGGCTATGCTGCGTTGCAGGTCGTGTGGCTATATTTAGTGCTGCAGGGCGGCACGGCAGTTTTTCACGGCTGGCGGGTTGTACCGACCACAATATGCGTTTATAAGGAATATCACGATCCAGAGTCTGAACGTCGTTACGTGTTTCATATCAGCCCAATGGCAGATTGCCCGCCATTTGTAAGGCACAAACAGGAGTCGCAAGATGGCGATGGGAGTTAAGCACTACTTTAAGAACGGCAAAGAGCACAAGGGCGGTATGCACAAAATGCCCAATGGCGAATTGCATAGCGGCAAGACGCACGGCAAGTCCAGTCAGCGCCTGTACCACTACGGCGAACTTAGTAAGAAGTCTCAGTCAACAGCCAGAAAGGGGTGGAAGTAATGCCGGGTTATCATTACGGAAAAAAGTCTAAGGGTATGAAGAAAGGAAAGGCAGGAGCAAAAAAGTCAAAGAGGGGAGCGCGTCGTGGCAAGTAAAAAAGGTTTATACGCCAACATCCATGCCAAGCGAAAACGAATCAAGGCCGGGTCTAAAGAAAAAATGAGGAAGCCGGGGACGAAGGGCGCGCCTACAGCCAAGGCGTTTAAGGCCGCGGCAAAAACAGCAAAGAAACCCAAGCGGAAAAAGTAAATGGCACTCAATAGTTATGCTGCGCTGAAGACGTCTATCGGCGATTTTCTTAATCGTGACGATTTGACAGCGGTGATCCCCGACTTTATTTCGCTGGCAGAGGCGCAGATCAACCGAGATATTCGCCACTACGAGATGGAAAACAGAGCGACGGCGCAGCTCGACAGTCAATATCTTGCAAGGCCAACTGATTGGGTCGAGACCATCAGAATGCACATCACGGGCGGCGGGACACGGACATTAGACTTGCTATCTGGCGCAGCGATGTCAGATAAGCGCGCAGGTGCGGATGATACTAGCGGAGAACCCAGATACTTCCGGCATGCTGAGAGAGCATTTGAGGTATATCCCACGCCGGACGGCACTTACAATGTGGAGATTCTTTACTACCAAAAGATCCCTGCTTTGTCAGATACGAATACCAGCAACTGGTTGTTGAGCGAAGCCCCAGATATTTACCTGTATGGCTCGCTGCTGCACTCATCCCCGTATCTGGCAGAAGACGCACGAGTCAATGTATGGGCGCAGCTATATGCGGCGGCAAAGGACAACGTCAACCGCGCTGCTGATGCAGCCTCTGCGTCAGGTAGCGGTCTAACTATGAAAGTGAGAGGGCTAGGATGAGTTTTTCAGATTATTTAGAAGACAAGGTGCTGGAGCACGTTTTCGGCGGCAACGCCTATACAGCGCCCACAACGCTCTATGTGGGGCTTTTTACGTCTGCCGGGAGTGATAGTGCGGCGGGTACGGAATTGTCTGGCAACGGCTACGCACGGCAGTCTGTGGCGTTTACGGTGTCAGGTACATCACCGACGACAGCAGCGAGCAGCGCGAACGTGGAGTTTCCACAAGCTCAGGCGGCTTGGGGTACGGTCACCCACGCTGGTATCTTTGATGCGTCATCCAGCGGAAATATGTTGGCTCACGCGCAGTTAACAGACCCGTCAGACTTTACAACCGCGCTGCCTAAAACCGTGGGCACCGGCGACATTCTGCGTATCTCAGCGGGCAACTTGAAGGTCACACTTGACTAATGGCTACCATCGTAACCCGTGCAGGGAAAGGGTCGGCGCTATCGCATAACGAGGTAGACGCCAACTTTACAAACCTCAATAGCGACAAGCTAGAGGCCAACAGTAACATCACGGTGGCCGATGCTACGGTGACCGGCGACCTCACAGTACAGGGGACTACGACAACCCTGAACACTGCTACGCTGCAGGTCGAAGACAAAAACATCACGCTCAACTACTCGACCGGCGACTCATCAGGGTCTGCTGATGGTGCGGGTATTACCATTCAAGACGCGGTTAGCAGTAGCACTGACGCCACTATCTCGTGGGATGCGACTAACGACACGTTTGATTTTAGCCATGCCATACAAGTGCAGGGGCTGGTAGATATAGCGTCTGGCGAGATCGGGCTGAAAAACTCTGGATCGGTCAGTAACATCAAGTTCTACTGCGAGGTCAGCAACGCCCACTACACTGCTCTGCAATCGTCACCACATAGCGCCTATTCTGGTAACGTCACGCTGACACTGCCACCGGCCACTGACACGTTGGTAGGCCGGGATACCACTGATACGCTGACCAACAAAACGCTCACGTCACCTGACGTAAACACGCCAGACATTGATGGTGGCACCATTGACGGAGCCGTCATCGGTGGTGCTACACCAGCAGCAGGCACGTTTACCACGTTTACCTCTAGCGGAATTGACGACAATGCAGATGCAGTAGCCATCACAATTGACAGTAGTGAGCGTGTAGGCATAGGCAGTACAGCGCCAGCCTCTGACGCAACTGCTGGTGCAGACAATTTAGTGGTAAAAAGCACCGGCGCAACAGGAATTACAATAAGCTCTCCAGATGCTAATGAAACGGCTCTAAACTTTGGTTCTGCCAGCGATGCAGATTTTTTTGCGATAGAGGGTTCTTATAATTCTGGCAGTCCGTTCGGTCGTTTTTTAACATCTGGGGTAGAGCGATTCCGTGTAGATAGTGCTGGCCGTGTTCTCATAGGGACAACAACAGAGGGCCAAGGTAGTGCCGATGATCTTACAATTGCTACGTCCGGCAATACTGGAATAACTATACGCACAGGCACATCAAACGAAGGAGCTATTTACTTCAGTGACGGTACAAGTGGGGTAGCTCAATATGAGGGTATGATTGCATACGATCATGCCACTAATTCTTACCGCATCATCGCCAATCACGCCGAGGCCGTCCGCATCGCAAGTGATGGCAGCGTCGGCATTGGTATAAGTTCGTTGGACAATCCTTTGCAGGTTGGTGTTACCTCCAACACAACAAGCAAAACTTCTGGCAGTGCTTTTGACGGTGGGGCGATACGTCTTGATGGTAATTTAGGAAGCGCAGGATCAGAAGTAGGTATTCTTGGTGGCGCTAACGACGGTCTTTCATCTGGCATTGGTTTTGCTCGTCAAGACGGAAGCACTTGGGGTACTCAGCTTAGGTTTTACACCCACAGCACAGCCATTACGACTACTGATGAATTAACGGAAGTTATGCGCCTTGATGCATCAGGGCGCTTAGGGATTGCCACGACGAGTCCTTCCCAAGAATTAGATGTTAATGGGACGGCTGTATTTGGTTCTGGCACAACTCGTTTAACTACTTATTCTGACTCTACTTATTCAGGTTTTTTCAATGGATCTAGCATTGCCTCTGATGAGTCGATTTACATGGGTGCAGATACTGTCTACTTTTACGGTGGCGGGGCGGAAATTGCCCGCATCGACAGCACAGGGATAGTCGGGGTAGGAATTAACTCGTATCTTAGCGGTATTGCCGCGTCAGGCGACATATACGTCGGTGTTAATTCAGAATCCTACGTGCGCTTCCAAGGCTCAACTGGCACAAAGTATGCACGTTTTTATCTGGAAAGCGACGAGGATGTTAGATTTACAGAAGGGGGCCACGGGTACTTTAATGGTGACGTCATTGCTTACAGCACCACTATCGCGTCGGATGCGAGGTTCAAGGACAATGTAAAACCCTTAGAGGGATGTTTAGACAAAGTGTGCCAAATGCGTGGCGTTAGCTACACATGGAACGAGCAAAGTCAAAAAGAAGGCGTTGAGGATATTGGCGTCATTGCCCAAGAGATGGCACAAATATATCCAGAAGTGGTGACTGAGGTAGACGGGTTGAACGGCAGAGATCCGCACCTAACCGTTGACTACGCAAGGTTGACCGCTGTGCTAATTAATGCAGTCAAGGAGCTACGCCAAGAAGTTGAGGAGCTAAAAAATGGCGCTCCAATCTAGCGGCCAAATTACTCTTAATGACATTCACGTTGAGGCAGGCGGCACATCGGGAACGCAGGCTGCACTAAACGATTCTGATATTCGCGGATTGATCAGCAAGGCATCAGGGGCGCAGTCTGCTTTCAATGAATTTTACGGGGCGTCAGCGGCCATAACGCTCAAAACCTACGGAAAGGTTATTGACACAAACTCAAACTCCACCAGCTACAGCGGCAGCCTGTCTGCAAGCGTGGCTGTTGGCGACTTGATAGTGGTAGCGAAAACCACAGGGTATGGTGCCTACGCTTACGGCACAAACACAGTACAAGGGTCAACGCCTACCGCCTTGTCAAACAGTAGAGATTGGTACAGCCCCATTTACGGACATCAGCAGTTTTTCAGCTTAGTAGCAACTTCTGCCGCGTCGTCAATTTCCGTGTCATGTAGCGAAGGTTCGACTAGACAAGGGATGTATGTTTACGCATGGCTTATAGGTGGCGGCGCAGCGCATAATGACACCGCCCAAGGCGGTGGAGGTCCGTTTGTATTAGACACGGGCGAGGACGGCGCAATAGTTTTAGGGAGTTCTTACACCGACAACTCATACGCGATGCCAAACATTAACGGCGTAGACTATGAAACTACGTTTAATAGGGATATGCACGTTTGGGTTGGTCACGCAGTGCAAAGCGGGACTGCAGCAACGTATACCGTCACTGTGGCAACCATGGGCAGTGAGCAGCGTATGCACTCATTCGTTAAGGCATAGGTGGGCGTGTGGCAATCGACGGCATAAAGTACAGCTACAGCTTTACCGACACATCGGTAGATGTTTCTTATAGTGAAGATGGCGCAGAAGAAGTTATAACGGTTGACACTGTATTGTCGGATGCAGTGGTTGACATTGAAGCCACGGAGCAGGCAATAAAAACTGCTGTTTATGGCTCCGAATCGCCGCCTGATGTGATCCCCGCGCCATCAACCACACCGACAGAGCCATAAATGAATGGACCCGCTTTCCATGATCGCCATGGCGTCTACGACCTTCAAGGGTATACAGACGCTAGTAAACCAAGGCGCAGAGATAGAGCGGGTAGCGCAGAAGCTAGGGTCTTGGTACTCGTACGCTGCAGATATTAAACAAGCTGAAAGCGAGGCAAGTTCACCGGGAGCTTTCAGGAGGCTGTTTCAGAGTCAGTCGGTAGAACAACAGGCTTTGGACTCCCTCGTAGCATCACGTAAGTTGGCTGAAATGGAAAAGCAAGTACGTGAGTTAATTGTGTGGACATACGGTGTAGAGGCATATCAAGAAATGATTATGCTGCGCCGTAAAATAAAAAAGCAGCGTGAAGAGGCAATATATAGACGGCGTAAACGCAAGCAACGAATACTAGATGGCATGATTATCATTTTTGCAATAGGCATTGGTGTTGGCATCATCGTAGGAATGCTGAAGGCTGTAGGTGCAATGTGAGCCAGTATTGCGTAGAAAATTATTGGGTTGCGGGCTATGCCGAAGGTGACATTAGCTCGATTGCGGCGGCGGCTGTCGGGGCAACCACCGCATCTATCGGCGCGCGGCTTACGGTAGACACTGGCTACAGGTCGCAAGCAACCTCTGTCGCAGATGTGGCAGCAATCCGCCGGATATTCCAAGCGTTTAAGGCGGCAGGGACAGGCACGACTTTAATAGGTGCGCCTATTACTGTTACCGCTGCGGCAGCCATATCGGCCACAGGGAGCCAGCAAAGCGCCCTGTCAGCGACATACACCCGTCAGGCAGCAAAAATGGTGGCAATAGGACAGATGAAAATCAGCAGCCGTCTAAAATATGAGTCAGTTTCAGAACCTTCTGATACGTGGTCTAATGTGACTGAGCCGTCAGATACATGGACAAATGTAAGCGAGGGGTCGGCAAGCTGGACTGATAACTTGCTACCGCACGAGCAAAATTAGATGTTTAGACAGTTAATTACAAGCCAAGGGTTACCGGCGGAAGGTGCGCAAATTTATAGCACTCAGGCGGGAACCTTCTCATTTACCGTGCCGGACGGTGTGACTGCTTTGTCGGCTGTCCTGATTGGGGGTGGTGGCGGCAGTTCTGCAAATGCTTTTGGCGGGCCAGAGGGTGGCGCAGGCGGGACATTGGTATATGCAACTTTGTTAGTTACGCCGGGTGAAACACTTTCCATCACTGTCGGCGACGGCGGTACGGCAGGCTCATATTCAGTCGGCGGCTATCAGGGAGGCAACGGTGGATCATCAACGCTTTCTCGGGGTGGCGTTATTTTGCTACGAGCGCCCGGCGGTAAAGGCGGCAATAATGGTGTGACGCTAGATTCAGTCATTATAGACTCGGAAGCGTACAGATCGGCGTCAAATGCGGGAGGC
>VTLG01015849.1_pt1 | contig 18891 bp, 20 predicted proteins | sample 4694571 | NCBI WGS metagenome assembly VTLG01 (sample SAMN12604809, study PRJNA352737) | marine metagenome | biome: ENVO:00000447; feature: ENVO:00000209|ENVO:00000569|ENVO:01000036; material: ENVO:00002151; isolation source: viral sequences binned using virsorter ...
ATATAGCTAGAGCACAGGCATATATAGGTACATCTTTTGCAGGTCAAGTATCAGATATGGCTGAAGGTGCTCGTTTGATGGATGGTACTCCTGCTGTTAAACGTGCTCAAGAACAAGTATTAGATAGGCTTCAATATCTTATGCAGATCAAAGGTCAAACCTCTTATGCAAGAGGTAGAGCTTTAAATATGCTTAACCTTTGGAATCGAGTTAATAAGAAAACAGTTACCAAGAAAATGGCTATGGAAGCCATTAAGAATGAGAAGAATGAAACTTTAAAAGCTTTACTTCGTATTCAACAAGAGTCTGAGATGACTATGGATACACTTAGAGCTGTTAAATCAGAACGTCCTCAGTTACTTGGTCCTTTAATGCTTGCTTATGAAGTAACAGATGGAAAGGTATCTACTATTACTGCATTAAATGAGTATGTTAAAAACTCAACTGGAGTATTTAAAAAGGCTTTCTTTGATGGAAAGGTTGATATGCCATCAGCTTGGACTCAAGGTATGTGGGCTAACATCTATAACTCAGTACTATCTGCTGTTGGTACACCATTAAAAGCTGGTTTATCTAACTTAGCTTTAATGATTGAAAGACCTATTGCTACATCAGCTGGTGCTTTAGTTCATGGTGACTTCGATACTCTTAGACGTGCTCAGTATATGTACACAATAGGCATGGGAGATACCTTACAAAAGGCTTATAGCCATATGAATCAGGTATTTAGACGTGCTTCAAGTGATCCTAGTTCTGTTGGTTACATCATGCGTGATGACATAGCTAGAAAGAACTCAGATCAAATGACATTACTACGTTCATTTGCTGATGCTAAAGAAGCTGAAGGTTTATATGGACCATCTGCAATAGTTAATCAGATAGAGGCTATGAATGACTTAGCTGAACATCCATTACTTAGATTTAGTGCTAATGCTATGACAGCATTTGATGGATTCACCAGAGCATTTGTAGGTAATATTGAAGCTAGAGGTAGAGCGTTTGATACCTTAGTTGGTACAGGTAAACAATTTGAAGCTAATGATTTAAAGAAGATCTCTGATGGTGTCTATGATGAAATGTTTGATAACAATGGATTCATAACAGATAAAGCTGTTGAGTATGCCAGTAGAGAGATAGCGATGAACTTGGATAACAAAGCAGTAGATTCTTTAAGTCAGTTAATAAAGAGAGCACCTGCTTTAAAACCATTCTTAATGTTCCCTAAAACATCAATGAACCTACTTGCTTTTAGTGGTTCACATAATCCTCTTGGTTTATTTATAAATGATTTGAATGCCTTTAAACAGCCATTTGAACAGATGGATCAATTAAAGGTACAAGAGTTGTTGTCTAGTAGAGGTATTGCAATTGATGAGAATATGGAAGCTGCTTACAGTACAGTTAGAGCTGAATTGAAAGGTAGAAAAGCTATTGGAACTCTTTCTGTTATAGGTGCAGCTACATTATTTACTGGTGATCGACTACGTGGTAATGGTATATATGATAGAGAACGTCAAAAAGTAAGACAAGAACATGGATGGAAACCTAGAACTTATAAAGGATGGGATGGGAACTGGTATAGCTATGAGAACCTTGGTGCTTTAAGTGATTGGTTAGCCTTTACAGCTGATGTAATGGATAACTTTGATACGTTAGATGAACCATCTTTAGAACTTACACTTAATAAAGCTGGACATTTACTATCAGCTAACCTAACTAATAAATCATTTACAGCTGGTCTAGAACCACTTAATGATGTATTAGCTGGAAACCCTGCAGCATTAGCTAGATGGGGAGCAAGCTTTGGTAGTAGCTTTATGCCTGGTAGTGGTATAAGAAATGAGTTCTCTCGTTTACTTACTCCACAGTTAAAAGAAGTAGAACAAGACTTCTTCCAATTACTTGCTAATAGAAATCCAATAGTGAAGGAATCATTACCTGATCTTTATGACTGGATGGATGGTACAAAAGTTGGAGAACCTACTAGCTTCTTTACTAGAGTTTGGAATACTTATTCACCACTATGGAAAGTTAGTGAAGGTTTGACACCTGAGAAACAATTCCTTATTGATGTTGAATTCGATGGTAGACCTTCTTTAAGAACTAATGGTAGAGGTGTTGAATATACACCTTCACAGCGTTCTCAAGTAACTCAACTCATCGGACAAGACGGATATTTCAGAGATAAGGTTAGGCACATTATGTACCATACAGCTACTGGTAAGCAGTTTAGAAAAGCTTATAAAGAAGCTGCAAGAAAAGGAATTAAACTTAATAGGCAAGATTTCTTAAACTTACATCATGAATTAAACCTAGCTTTAAGAGATTCACAACGGTGGGCTGAAAGTAGAATTGATGAAGCTGAAGAAGTAGCAAATACACAATTCATTAACGCTGAAATTGAGAGGTCTTCAAGATTAGGTGATATAGATAAAGTTCTTCAATTACAGAATAGATAACCACCACCAATAATTAAAAACTAAATAAAATGCCAGTTACTACAAAGACAACTAAAGAACTATTTAATGGGAATGCATCTCAAAAGATCTTCCCATTTACAATTGAATATGAAGCAACAAAAACTAGTGATTTAAAAGTAGAGGTAGGTGGTGTAGTACAAACAGAAACAACTCATTATACAATTTCTGGTGTTAATCTTACCTTTGTAACAGCACCTCCAGCAGGTACAAACAACGTAGTTATATATAGGCAAACTTCTTTAGATACACGTTTAAGTCATTCAGTTGGGTCTTCAATTAGATCAATAGATTTAAACCGTAACCAAGATCAATTCCTATTTGCAGCACAAGAGTTAAAAAATAATCAATTAAATAATCAAGACAGTGCTTCTACTACTCCACCAGCAAACCCTAATCCTGGTACAAGATGGTTTGACGCGAACTCAGGTATTACTTATATATATTATACAGATACTAATGGTAGTCATTGGGTAGAAGCTAATCCTAATTATAACTTTAGTGGCATACCTGTTAATGCTGAGGCAGTTCCATTTACTAACTCTAATACTGGAGGTGTTGTAAGAACAACAAAAAACAAATTAGAGGAGCTTATATCAGTTAAAGATTTTGGTGCTAAAGGTGATGGAACCACAGACGATACTGACGAAATTAAAGCTGCTATTGAAGCAGGATCTGGAGTTAACATAGTTTATTTTCCTGCTGGAACTTATATAGTTAGCAAACCAATTATCATACCTTCTAATACTTATATAAAAGGTGCTGGTGCAGCTTGTACATCTATTAAGATGAAAAGCAACGTTGGTAGATTAACAGGATTAGGAGTTATAGGAAAATGGGATACACCTGCAGATAAAGATTTTGGAACAGAAAATGTATTAGTTGAAGATATAACTTTTGATTTTAATAAAGATAGATGGCATGGTTATATTCCAAGTAGCTCTAGTCCTCAAGAGAATGATAATTACGAAGGAGTATTTTCAGAAACAAAATCAGGAACCTATAACAGAGCTGGTTTTGACGTTACTATAACTGGATGTATTAGCCACGGTTTTGGAGTTGGTGAAAGAGTCTACGTAGATGCAGATGGAACTGGTACTGATGAAGAACAAAGAGTTACTGAAGTTGTTTCCTCAGACTCCTTTAAATATAAGTCAGGTACGTCAGCGACTACTACCAATGCAAGTTGTTCAGTTAAAGCTGTAGTAGGTTGTGCTCATCGTAATGCTTTAACTATCTTTAATAGTAAATATGTAACTCTTAATAGAGTTCGTTGTTTGAATGGTCAAAGACATTGTTTAGATATAACTTCTCCATATAGAAGAAAAGACAGTAGTGATGAAACTACAACTGCTTATTATCTAACTGCTACTACATATATGCACAAAGGAGCACGGTATATAACAGTTAACGATTGTTATTTTACAGGTGCTGGAGATGATAATTTAACAACTCATTTCTCTTCAGATATTTTAATTACTAATTGTTTGTCTGAATCTCCTAGAGGAGGTTATAGTTCAGTCAGTGGTAAATATTCTGGTCCAAATACTAATTGTTTTGAAATAGACGATGGATCTAGAAATGTACAAATGTATAATTGTAGAGCATATAAAGGTAATAACGGTTTAGAAATTAAAGCTCATGGTTATGCACCAGCTCCTTATAACATTCTTGTTGATGGATTAGAAATTATCAATTGTGTTGGTGGTGTCGAAGCTCATCATAGTAATTGGAAAACTAGATCAACAACTGGAGCTTGGGCGGCACACGGTGGTAATACAGATGCTGCTGTACCTAGTGACTTAGTAGCTGGATATACATCTGGTCAATTATCTTCATTAAGTGAAGATGGTTATAGTGCAACAGCTAATAACCTCACATTAAATAATATTCAAATCATTGCACCACGTAAACAACAATTTCACAAGAAACTTAGTTTAGCTACAGATACACACCAGGATAAACGTGATGGATTAGCACCATATAGTTACCCACTAAGATGTTTTGAAATTGGTGCTTATAACGGTGTTCAAGTAAATAATCTACTTATTTCTGATGGTACAAAAGATCGGAGAATTGGAGTCACAACTAGTACATCAAGTTTTGATTATGAACCAGTTACTAACTTATTTACTACTGATGACAATGCAGCGAGTGCTCCAACTGGTAATGATACTAATGGTTTTGTAATTCATATACATAATTCGGTCAGGAATTTATCTTTAAATAATGTCACTATTAATGGTTTCTTTTCTAAAGCAGATACAGGTATAAGAATTACATCAAATAACAATGAAACCTTTAGTATTAATAATTTAACTGTTATAGATGGTCCAGCATTAGCTATAGATACAGATGGGTCAGATGGTAGGTATTTAGGTACTTTAGATAACTATAATATTTATCAATCTAATGATCCTACAACTAATACAAATTATAATAGTTTAAATAATAAGTATGCTATTAAATTTACACAAAACCAAATTCATGTAGGACAAGGAACTATTAAAGGTTATGCAGCAAAACAAGGTGTTCAACCTTTAGAATATACACCTTTAGTATATGGATATGATAACTCTAATACGTCTCAAAGTAACACAGCAAATCTTGCTAATTGGCAACTTCAAAATATCTCTGATTGTAAATACAATTTAAAAGGTAATATGTGTACGGTTTTTCTGAAACTATACAATATATATAGACTTCAAGGTGGATCAAATAATCCTACAGGAGATCTCAGAGTATCTTTACCATTTAGACCTTTAGAAGGCGGATTTACTTCTCCAGCACAAGTAGATCTAGTTAATATAGGTGATAATGCAAAATATGTAATAGCACAAGTTGTTGATGGTGATATCTATAGTGATTCATCTACAAAAAAAGGTTACGTTCATTTTAAAGAAGTAAAGGATAACGTTAGTCAATCAGAGATAAATTGTGCTGATATTACCGAGGTTATTGCTACTGCAGATAGTTCTACTAAATCAGATATAAATGCAACTATTACTTACTTAATAGACGAAACGTCCGATCCAAACTTTCCATAGCAATATTAATTATGACTCTTAATTTTCCGGCATCAGCTACAACTGGTGCTGCTTATACTGCGCCGAATGGTCTTACATATAGTTTTGACGGTGTAAAATGGACTTCTGTAGGTGCTGATGCAGTAACAAATAATTTATTAAGTGGTGCAGGTGCTCCAGCATCAAGTACTGGTAATAATGGCGATTTCTATATAGATACAACTAACAATAAAATTTATGGACCTAAAACAGGTGGTGCTTGGGGATCAGGTACAGATTTAGTTGGAGCTGATTCAACCGTGGCAGGTCCACAAGGTCCAGCTGGAGCAACTGGAGCCACAGGTCCACAAGGACCAGCTGGAGCTGCAGGAGCTGCAGGAGCTGACGGGAATGACGGAGCAACTGGTCCACAAGGTCCGGCAGGTCCAACTGGAGCTACTGGGGCTGCAGGTGCTGATGGAGCTACAGGACCACAAGGTGCAACAGGACCACAAGGACCACAAGGCGATGCAGGACCAACAGGTGCTACTGGAGCCGCAGGGGCTGATGGTAATGACGGAGCTACTGGTGCAACTGGTCCTCAAGGTCCAGCAGGTGCTACTGGCGCTACAGGAGCTCAAGGTCCACAAGGTGAGAAAGGAGATACAGGAGATACAGGTGCAACAGGTCCACAAGGTGCTACAGGTCCACAAGGTCCACAAGGTGCTACAGGTGCTGCAGGTGCTGATGGTTCAGATGGAGCTACAGGTCCACAAGGTCCACAAGGTCCACAAGGTGACACAGGTGCTGCAGGAGCACAAGGTCCAACTGGAGCAACTGGAGCTCAAGGACCAGCTGGTAATGATGGCGCAGACGGTAACGATGGTGCTACAGGAGCTACAGGTCCGCAAGGTCCGCAAGGTAATACTGGAGCTACTGGCGCTACAGGTGCAGCAGGTGCAGCAGGTGCTGATGGATCTGATGCAACAGTAAATGCAACTAACGTCAACAGTGCAGGAGCCGTAATGAACTCTGACCTTGACGGGAAGGGTGAATTATTAGTAGGTGATGGCTCTGGTGATCCAACTGCTTTAGCGGTTGGTACAGATGATTATGTTTTAACAGCAGATAGTAGTGAAGCTACGGGTGTTAAATGGGCTGCTGCATCTGGTGGAGGTGGAGGTGCTTCTACAGGTGAAACTTATGTAAAACTTAAGGATGATACGGCTTCTGCTTCTAATACAGGAAACAACACCTACGCAGGTTCAAGTGCTGGTAATGCTTTAGCTAGTGGTGCTGCTGAAAATACCCTGTACGGATCTAATGCTGGATTGGTTTTATCTACAGCAGATCGATGCACAATTGTTGGTAGTGAGGCAGGAAAGGCTGTTACAACGGCAAATAATACAACATGTTTTGGACATGGTGCTGGAGAAGCTATTACAACTGCAGGCTCTAATACTTGCATTGGACGTGATTCAGGCAAACTCATCACTACTGGTTGTTGTAATACAACGGTGGGAGACACTGCTGGCCAGCAAATCACTACAGGACAGAACAATATCATAGTGGGTCGCAACACTAACGGTCCTAGCACTGGAAGTTTTAACACAATGCTTGGTGCTTCAACTGCTGTTGAGTATGGTGGAGATGGTGGTGGTACTGCTATTGGTTATCAGGCAAGTGCACAGAATGGAAGCAATAACACTACTATTGGTTATCAGGCATCATCTGATTCAAGTCTTGGAAATGGTCAAATAACTCTTGGTAATACGTCTGTTAATTGCTTTCGTATTCCTGGGTTAAATTTCCATTTAAAAGATACTACGGCTACTGAAGACTACGTTCTAACTGTTGATGCAGACGGTAAATGCGGTTGGGAAGCAGCAGCAGGCGGCGGTGGAGGTAGTGGATTGTCCAGTGATGCACAAAGAAATACGTCTGGCGGCTCAAATGCGGGTGATTCTTTCACAGGGACCGACGCAACAGATAACACTCTGATTGGATATGACGCTGGTACTGCAATTACTACAGCAGATTACAACTCATTTTATGGGTCGTATGCTGGAGAGGCTTGCACTACTGGAGCATCTAACGTTGCAGTTGGATTTGAGGCTGCAGAGGCTCTAACTACAGGCCAGAAGAACGTTTTCATCGGACATGAGGCAGCAAGATCATCAACAATAAATCAAAACTGCGTTGCAATTGGTTATCAAGCTCTTAGAGATAATAATGATGGAAATGACGCATCTTGGGAGGGAATGGTTGCTGTTGGTATGGAGGCAGGTCGAAGTAATACGGGAAAAAATAATACTTATATTGGTTATAAATCAGGACAATCTACAGGTTCGGCATATGATCAAGTATTTATAGGAAATGAATCAGGTGCAAGTAATCAAGGTCTTGGTTGCATTGGGATCGGTAAGCATGCTTTAAATACTTGGGGTTCAGGATCCGGCTTATCTACTGTAGGACAATACAATATAGGAATTGGTCAAACTGCGGGTTATGGTTCTAGTGCCACAGGTGAATACAACGTAATGGTAGGAGCTTTTGCAATGTATTCGAGGACCTCAGGAGAAAAAAATACTGTAATTGGATCAAATGCGGGATATGCAATCACTGAAGGAGATTACAACACTGCAGTAGGTAATGATGCTCTTAAATCTTGTACTACTGGAAATAACAACACTGCAATAGGTCATGTAGCAGGTGATGCTATTACTACAGGCGTTCAAAATACGCTGCTTGGTGAAGAATCAGGGACTGGAATTACAACAGGATCATATAACACTTTTTCAGGTACTAATTCAGGTAAAGCTGTAACTGAAGGAGAATATAATTGTTACTACGGTAATGGTTCTGGGATAGTTGCAACAGACGGAGATCACAACACAGGTATAGGAAGACGAGCTTTATATTCTTTGACAACGGGATCAAATAACGCAACACTTGGTTCTAACTCTGGTAACACTTTAACAACAGGATCTAATAATGTAATACTTGGATATGACGCAGAATCTTCAGCAGTAGACGTTGATAACGAAATAACATTAGGAAATAGTAATATCTCTTCCTTGCGTTGCCAAGTACAAACAATTAGTAGTCTTTCTGATGAACGGGATAAAACAGATATTACTAGCTTAGACTTAGGATTAGACTTTATAGATTCTCTTAGACCAGTTAAATTTAAGTGGGATTCAAGAGAAGGCATTACGAAAGATGGAACTATTGAAGCTGGTTTTATAGCTCAAGATTTCCAAAAAGCTCAAAAAGATAACGATGCTGATTATCTAGGTTTGGTTTATGACAAAAATCCTGATCGACTTGAAGCCTCTTACGGAAAGCTTGTCCCAGTACTAGTAAAGGCAATTCAAGAATTAAAACAAGAAATTCAAACACTCAAACAAAATGGCTGAAAAAACAACTGAAGAAGTAGCTACTATCTACACTAATGCAGGTGATAGCGTTACCTTAATAAATAGAATTGCTGCTCAAGATACAATTACAGATGAAGATAAAGAAACGTTGGAAAGAAACGTGCGTCATTTAGAAATTATAAGAGCTTACAAAAAAGAAGATGGTACTACTTCTATCTGGGGTAGTGAGGATTTTTCAACGCATGAAGCTGCTATTACGCTAGGGAAGTCGAAGTATTAAAATACATCTACCTAGAGCAAACCTACCTAAACCAGATGCTCTTTACTTCAGACCTCCTACAGCTCGGATACCATCGTATAAACCAATGGTTATACCTCCGAGTGATCTGGAGGCTCCTGAAGACGTAAAGGCTGAATCAACAGAACAACCTGAACCACCCAGTTTAACAATACCAGTATTAGATATACAGATGCCAATACCTGAAACAGCGGTAGTGGTCACTGCGGTTACTACTGCTGTAGTAGCTGTAGCTACAACATCTATTACTTCAACATTATTTGAACCAATCAAAAAGAAAGTACAGAAATTCTTACAAAAGAAAATCGACACATGGAAGCAAAAGCGAAAGAAGAAAAAGGATTCTTTGGTAAGTTAAAAGATGCTGCTGAAGATCAAGAACATCAAATTCAAATCCTTGGTACATTTGTGCGTTTAGGTGTTGTGGTTTGGAGCGGATTTATCATTACATTAAATTACGTAGAAATACCTATGATAAAGAAAAGCCCAGGTGGGGATATCACGTTTCCTGCGTCGATATTCACTGGAGCCCTTGCAACATTTGGTTTAACTACTGGTAGTAACGGTAACGGTAAAAAGAACGGAAATTCAACAGCAAAACAATGAAAAAATGGCTAGTACTCTTATTACTGGCATCACCCACAGCAGCAAGAGCAGAATTAGTGACCCCAAACTTCACCCAGGGTTCGATGAACAGTACAACGACAACGACTCAAGAGATCGTGGAAGAGATAACCACGACAACCTATGGGTCTGCATTAAACACATGGAGTGGAGAAAACATCACTCATACATCAGCTTCATCAGGTGGTATAGCCGATTCAGATTCAATATACACTTTACACACAGCTGGAGATCCTTTCTCACTAGAAATAACAACAAGAGCAGCAAGTCAAGTGTTATCAGTAGAAGTAATAGACAGAGAAATCGATGTCACCTCTACTACTACCTCCTTATCAGTCTTCTCTCAGTAGCACCAGTTCGTGCTGAAGATGAGACAAATAATGTTAGTAATCCAGTAGCAGCTGCGACGGGAAATGTAACCAACCAAGCGGTGCAATTCCAGAACAATGGAGCACCGTCAAGACAGCACTACGGACCTAACATCTCCTGTAATGGATCAACTATGACTTTCTCACCATTCTATATGGGAAATCATACAAAACCTTGGGATATAGATGAAGATGGTATGAGACCTTCTAGCTACACAATGGCTGAAAACTGGGGAGGTCAAATCAACTTTATGATCCCATTAGATCGTAGAGGATTACAACGCTGTCTTTCTATTGCTGCACGGCAAGAAGAGAAGATGCGTCTTGACTATGAATTAGTCAGAGCATTGAAATGTGCAGAGCTACAAACAAAAGGCTTCATGCTGAGACCTAAATCACGTGTAGCAAGTATGTGTAACGACGTTATAGCTATATCTGCATATCTAAAAGAAATAAAACCACCAACAAAACCTAAAAAGAAATTCGGACTATTTTAAATGATCGTACTTATCAAACCCGTCCTCATGGCATTCCTCAGCTCTTCTGCTGTTAAGGAATTAGTTATACAACTACTCGAAGCATATGCAGAGTCAACTGATAACACCATCGATGATAAGGCAGTTGAGTTAATTAAGAAAAACTTATTCCCAGGGAGCTAGATGAAGAAAGCCACTGAAGCCCAATTTAACGAATTACATAACCTCGTCACTAAAGAATTCCTCAAGCGGGTCAAAAGTGGCGAAGCTTCTACCCAAGATCTCAAAGCAGCCTGTGATTGGCTTAAGACAAATGACATTAGTGGTATTGCTTATGATGGCAACCCTCTATCTAAACTTGCGGCAGTAATGCCAAAAGTAGATCCAGAACTCGTACAACAGAGACTATATGGCAAGCGGAGCTAAATACGCTAACGGTAATTATAAAGCCCAACAGAAAGCGTATAACAAAACAAAACATGGTTTAAAAATACGGGTTGCTGCAAATAAAGCAGATAGAAGAACAAAACGAAATGGTACAGGTACTGTTGGCGATAAGAAAGACAACTCACATAAACCTGGAACTAATAAAACTCGTTTGAGATCAGAACACTTCAATCGTGGAAACGAAAGGAGAAAACCCCGTAAATAATGACCCCACTACTACCTACCCCTAAACACTATTTATACAACCTAATAACCATGACAAATTCAGATGCACGAAAGCTCTGGAGAAGAGCTATTAAAGAGCACTTCAATTGTACATGTGTTTATTGCGGAAATAACTATGAAATTAATGAACTTACACTCGATCACGTCAAACCTAAGTCAAACGGTGGAGAGGATCTTACAAGCAATTTGGTCCCCGCCTGTAGAAAGTGCAATCAAGGGAAAGGTAGCAGTCATTGGCTCAGATGGATGCGTCAGACATATGGACATAACCCTCTGAGAGAACGACTAATTATTAGTCACATCACGTAAATACACCCACAAGTCAATATCTCGTAGCCGTCCGAAAGGGCGGCTTTTTTTATGTCAAAGCCAAATGTTAAGGGCTTAAAAATTGTAGGTAATGAGTATCCAAAAACAAATTTAACTAGGACTGAATATACTCAAAAAGCTAATGAATGGATAAGAGATAATCCAAAGCAATGGAGTTCAATTAAAAAAGCTTTTAATCAAGGAAAAGGTCCAAAACCATTTCAAAAGCTAGGTGAAATACTTAAGCAAAAACATGGTCAAGCACATTGGCAAGATGCACCAGGTAGAAGCCCAATAAAAGGATCAATGCCTACTGATAATAAACCTGGTGTAGATTTTACTATTTATGATAGAGGTCAAGGCAAAGGTGTAGGTTTTAAAAGTAATCCAAACAGAAAAATAACTAGAGGTGGAGGCTCTCAAGGTAGTAGAACTTTAAATGAACAGATATCTACTCCACGTCAAACACCTGCTGAAAAATTAATGTTTGGTAAGGCTATGACAGATGCCTCTAAACGTGGATTGCAAGGAGATCATAATAATCCTGTTTATAGAACTGGTAATGCACTAAGAAACATGTCTCCTGCACGAATAGCACTTTATATAAAAAGAATGCATCAAGCAGGTCAGTACACTGGAAATGATGCAAGAAATATTACTGCTAGAACTGCAAAAGTTAATATTGGTAGGAATACAGAATTTAATGCTTTAGATCGTGCAATATTAAATGCAGGTAAACAATTAAAAATATTTGGTGGTACTAAGAACGGTGGCAATGGAGGTAACGGAGGTAATGGAAGTAACGGAGGTAATGGAGGTAATGGAGGCTTAAAAATTGGAGCTGGTAGTTCTAATTCATTTAATGGAAATTTAACTAAACCTTCTTTAGCTGATGAAGCTTTCAAACATTTACAACTTGATAATTACCACAAAATAAAAACTCCATTCGGAGTAATGCCAAGAGCATAAGAATCGCTTATAAGCCTACTGAAAATAGTTAAACGATTAAACATACATGACCAACCCTTTACAAGCCTTACAGGACGATTTCAAGCTGTTTCTGACCGCTTTATGGGAACAGCTTGAACTACCTCCACCAACAAGAGCACAATTCTCAATTGCAGACTATCTACAACACGGTCCTAAACGTCTACAGATCCAAGCCTTCCGAGGAGTCGGTAAATCGTGGATTACAGGTGCGTTCGTGTTATGGACACTCTTCAAAGATCCAGAGAAGAAGATCATGATCATATCTGCATCTAAAGAACGTGCAGACAACATGTCTATCTTCTTACAAAAACTAATAATCGAAACACCATGGTTATCTCACCTACAACCAAAATCAGACGACAGTCGGTGGTCACGAATATCCTTCGACGTTGCTTGTTCTCCTCATCAGGCTCCAAGCGTAAAAAGCGTTGGTATTACTGGACAACTAACTGGTTCCAGAGCAGACCTAATGGTCTTAGACGATATCGAAGTCCCTGGAAACTCTATGACGGAGATGATGCGTGAAAAACTTCTTCAACTCTGTACAGAAGCCGAAAGTATCCTTACACCCAAAGCTGATAGCCGTATTTGTTATCTCGGGACTCCTCAGACTGTTTTTACTGTTTATCGTAAGTTGGCAGAGCGTTCATACCGTCCGTTCGTTTGGCCAGCAAGATATCCCCGTAAACTCTCACAGTATGAAGGATTAATAGCTCCTCAACTACAAGAAGACATAGATAATGGTGCTAAACCTTGGGAAGAAACAGATCCAGACAGATTTAGTAGTGACGATCTCATAGAACGTGAAGCATCTATGGGTCGATCTAACTTCATGCTTCAGTTCATGTTAGACACAAGTCTATCTGACGCTGAGAAGTTTCCACTTAAGATGGCTGACTTAGTAGTTACTTCAGTTAATCCAACTAAAGCTCCAGAATCAGTAGTTTGGTGTTCAGATCCTAAGAATGTAATCAAAGAACTAACAACTGTAGGCTTACCTGGAGACTACTTCTACAGCCCTATGCAGTTAGTTGGAGAGTGGGAAGACTATAGTGAAACTATATGCAGTGTAGACCCCTCTGGAAGGGGCTCAGATGAGACTACAGCAGCCTTTGTTAGCCAACGTAATGGATTCCTTTATCTCCATGAAATGAGAGCCTATAGAGACGGTTATAGCGACAGTACATTATTAGACATTCTTAAAGGTTGTAAGAAGTTTAATGTCTCTACTCTCCTAATTGAATCTAACTTTGGTGATGGTATCGTTGCTGAACTCTTCAAAAAACACCTACAAAACACTAAACAAGCTATACACATAGAGGAGACAAGAGCTAACGTTCGTAAGGAAGACAGAATTATAGACAGCTTAGAACCTGTTATGAACCAACACCGGCTCATAGTAGACAAATCAGTTATAGAGTGGGATTATAAGTCTAATCCTGATGAAGCTCCTGAGAAAAGACTTCTTTACATGCTCTTCTATCAGATGTCTAGAATGTGTAGAGAGAAATATGCAGTTAAACATGACGACAGATTAGATGCACTTGCTCAAGCTGTTCAATACTACACAGAAGCTTTATCAATCTCTGCAGAAAGACAAATAGCTGAACGTAAGTTAGAAGATTGGAATTCTATGCTTGAAGACTTCTTAGACAATCCTCAAGCTTCAGCTAATCACTTAGTGTTTGGGATGAATAAAGACCAAAGAGATAAGGCTAGAGCTCTAGAAGGTAATAAGTCAGTCCCTACCTGGGTTTAGCTTGAGTCGTCATCTATACAGGGGAGAGAAGGGTGGACTCGCCCCTCAAAGGGAACGATTGCCTACTCACGTAGACAACCATTCCCTTTATACTTATCTCGACAGAGGTTTCGAGATATCTATAACATATTCACTAACACCACTAACTAACGTAATACGTATATCATATATTATATATGTCTAAAGTAACTCTAGTTCATTCCACACAAGGTGGTGATGAATTGATAGCCTATATGGCTAGAGTCTCCAACCCTACTAATCAAGACAATAAAGATAGCTCTAAACTGATTAAGTATCTCATTAAACATAAACACTGGTCTCCCTTTGAAATGGTGAATATGTGTGTAGAGATTAATACTACTAGGTCTATATCTGCTCAGATACTTAGACACAGATCCTTTAGCTTTCAAGAGTTTAGTCAGAGATATTCAAGTGTAGAAGAATTAGAACTTCCTACTCCTCCTGAACTTAGACTTCAAGATCCTAGAAATAGACAGAATAGTATTGATGATCCTAAATCAATTAATACGTTTAACTTTCACGATGTTATCACTAATAACTATATCCATACCTTTAAACTCTATCAAAATATGTTAGCTGCTGGTATAGCTAAAGAATGTGCTAGAGATGTCTTACCTATGGGTAGCCCTACACGTCTATATATGAATGGTACGTTGAGGTCTTGGATTCATTACTGTGACCTTAGAACAGATAAAGGTACTCAGAAAGAACATAGAGATATAGCAGAAGCTTGTAAACAATTAATTAAAACTGAATTTCCACTTACCTATGAAGTTATTTCTTGATACAGCTGTTGTAAGTTTTATAGAAGATAGATTGTCTTCTGGTCTTATAGCAGGTGTTACCACTAACCCTACACTTATAAAAAAGAGTGGGAGAGATCCTTGGAAGGTTTACAGAGATATCATTGAATTAGGTGTTGATGACCTCAGTATTGAAGTCATGGGTGATACGTCTAAAGAGTTGATAGAGAGAGGTCTTAATATCTATGAGACTTATGGCAATGTAGCTACAGTTAAACTACCTTGTACGATGCAAGGGCTTAAAGCGTGTAAGCATTTGTCGGATATTGGTGTTAGAGTCAATATGACCTTAGTGTTTAGTCCTAGTCAAGCTGTTTTGTGTGCTTTGGCTGGTGCTGACTATGTGTCTCCTTTTATTGGAAGGATGGATGATAATAGTCTTGATGGAATTAAGCTGGTAAATGATATTTCTAATATCTTTGCTGCTAAAGAGGTTAAGACTAAGGTATTAGCTGCATCTTTAAGAGATTCTCAGTCAGTAGGTGTTGCATTTGGAGTTGGTGCTGATATATGTACTATTCCTCCTAATGTCTTTGATGATATGGCAACACATGTGCTTACAGATAGGGGATTAGAGCAGTTCACCATTGACTTTTTGGCATAAATTTCTGAAGCCTATTAACGAGTGTACAAGGACCGAAATTACCCCATGGCGGGGTCGCGCCTGCGTTAATTGATCGCGCTGGATGATATATCCAGCTGATATGACTGGAATTTGACCAACTAACGCGGGCGGGCGCGTCCCAGGCAGGCGCGGTAGTTGGATCACTCGCGTGATGTGAGCTTCAAGCGATCTGTTCGCCGTCAGCATTTCAACACAAACCCTAGACAGATTGACATGACTATGATCTCAGCAACAGTGGACACTTTGTTGAACTGGCACTTCCATTGCTATCACTAGCCCAGTAACATTTGATACATGAACAATGCTATCCATCGTGGTACAGTAGATCCATATTGATTCTTTGAAGATTGAGATCTTTCGAACTCTCTTTAGAGGGTGAGAGAGTTCTCAAGATTCAATCAGAATCAAATGAACACTCGGTCAGTGGTGTCCCTTCAGCTGACGTTAAACCAAATAAGCCGCCCAGTGCTTCATAGATGGTGCCGTCAGCAACCGACAAGCAGCTGACACCGCCGACCTGAAGGCGTTTGAAATGAGTCAGGGTCTAGCAAGTGGGATGCATTTGCAATGTTGACATGAACAGGAGATGCCGTTCGGCTCACTCTTCATACGAGTTCAGGTTCGAGACCTGATCATCTCCGTTTGTTTATATATTTTTCTATGAAAAAACTAATACCATTCACACCTCAAAGACTTGAGAGTCCTGTTGCATTGGTATCACCTAACTGTTCGCAGTTAGTCCTTGATGTTATTAACAATAGCTGGGATAAATCCAGTTCAGGACTAGGTGATCACTACAAGGTTGTGGATAGTGAAACTATTACTGATCCTGATGAGCTTCAGGAATACTGGGAAGAATACAGCGTGTAGCTGAGGATCAAATCCTCTTCTTCTTATTGCCTTGCAATGAGCAAGGTTAACTATTAAATCATGTCTAACACAGTACTTGATTCAGTTAACACTGAACTCATTGAAGAGATCAATTCTTATGGTCTATTTGATGACAATACTGACAGTAAGCGTGAAGAATTAACTAATCAATTTATCAAGGACTTATCCGATATTGGTATTGAATCAGCTGAAGACTTTAATGATAAGTATTCAGGCTGCCATCAATACAATGATGGACAGAGTGCTGAAGCAAACTTCACTGAAGAACAGATAGAAGATTGCGGATACATTGATAAGGATTTTCCATCATGGATTGTTGTTGATTATCAACAGACATGGGATAGAAACTTACGCTTTGATTACTCAACTATTGAGGTCGAAGGTGATACTTATTTCTTCCACAATTAATAACGCTTGATGGTCGTAAGCAAGGGTTCGACTCCCTTGCAAGCACTGGGATATTACATCCCTTTCATTACATCGTTCATTAACAACATGCGAAAGATTGAAAGAGAAATGATTCAAGCAATCATTGACCGTTCACACTTTAGTAAAGCAAACACCAAGGTACAAGTACACGTACCAATGGGTGTTGACTCTCGTGCAGAGATGCGTGTCTATCTACATGATAATCACATCGCTACTTATGCAAATGAGGGTTTATATATTAACCATCAAGGATGGAAGACTAACACTACTAAGTCAAGACTTAACGCACTAATTCAATTCGTACTTGGTGGTCTATCTGGTATTTATCAGAAAGATTTCGAGTGGTATTTGAAGAAGGTAGATGGAAGTAATGGCAAGGTAGAAACTAGTCCTGTTCCTGATACTTGGTTATTAGTCTGAAGGTGTAGGTAGGGTTCGATTCCCTACCCAGACATCAGGGATTTAACCCTGTAATTGTTCACATTATTATCACATGATCAACATGTATATCACAGTTCCAACTCGTACATCAGCTGCTATTGATTCACTTCAAGTAGATCTATTAGCAAGGAAGGCTTACGTCACCTTCGTTAATGGTTACGAGTATGAGTATACAAATGTAAGTGCAAGAGCTATCGCTAATGTATTATTTAACCCTGATATTTCCCTTGGATTCTGGGTTAATAATAACTGCATCAATGCAGAGCGTAGCAATGTAGTTGAACCACAATTACCTGCATTTGTATAAACAAATAACAAGGACGTGGCATTAGTTCTTGGTCCAATGCGTCACCTAAGTAAGCCCACTATTTAATAACATTCGGAGCCTACATATTACTGGCGAGCCAATGTTATTTTCTTGGTCCATTCGTCTAATGGTTAGGACGATAGCTTGTCACGCTATTAATGCGAGTTCGATCCTCGCATGGACCGTTGCATCACACTGAGTGATGCGTTTATGTCTAATGAATTACAAGGACGCACTCAATGTATCTATTAACGACAAGCTTACTAAGTCTAAGTTAATAGATATCGCGCACGCGTTACAAGATAGATGTTTACTTAGTGAGTTAGATAAGCCAACACTTATCAGCCCACAAAGTTACATCAAGGACGTACGCGCACGATGGGACATACATGTCACTGAGTCACGTACATTAATAAAGGACGTAGTTAACTTAGGACGTAACACACGTAAGGTGTTAGTTACTGCGATGAATAACATGGACTAAGTAATACTTAATCTCCACACTCATCGCGCCTATCTATTAATTAAGGCTCTTTCCTCTTGCCATCTATATCCACCTAGGTATAGTTGGCTTGATGAAGGACTCATTTCCTTCATTGTTTATTTCATTATTTATGACATATCAGCTAACACCTACTCAAGAGAGAGTGCTTAACTCTATCTCTAAATCTGAATGTAGATCACGAGATCAAATGCTCTCGATGATTATGCAAGAAGGATTGTCATGGATGTACATGGAAAAGAGTACATACCTCGGCGATGTATGCGGTGATACTGAATACAACGACGAGTTAATGAAAGAGATAGAAGGTTTTCATGCTATTTAGATTCTCTCCTCCAGCCTTACGAGGTTGGATGAGGGATTCATTCCCTTACCTTTCTTTATCTTATGAGGTGCAAATCTAAAGGTTAAATGTATATCAAGTTCAAGGACGCTGATAAGAAGCGAGCAAACAAAAGCAGGAGAAATCCTCAAAAGATACGGCAAGCTAAGGCCAGAACGAAACAGCTAGTAC
>VTLG01000191.1_pt1 | contig 18890 bp, 24 predicted proteins | sample 4694571 | NCBI WGS metagenome assembly VTLG01 (sample SAMN12604809, study PRJNA352737) | marine metagenome | biome: ENVO:00000447; feature: ENVO:00000209|ENVO:00000569|ENVO:01000036; material: ENVO:00002151; isolation source: viral sequences binned using virsorter ...
AATTAAATCTGGCAAAATTAATAAAAGAAGAGTTAGACTAACGAAAAGGCAAAAAGATGCTTTACAAAGACACAAGGCAACTCATGGTCATTCAAAAAAACATATTGACGAAATGACAAAAGCAATGCTTAGTGGTAAAACTTTTATGGAAGCACATACAATTGCTATGAGGAAAAAAGGAAAATGACAACAAAAAGAAAAGTAGTTAATTTTAAAAAAGAAGATAAATCAAAAAAAGGTGGGTTAACTGCTAAAGGAAGAGCAAAATATAATAAAGCTACAGGAGGAAATCTTAAAGCACCAGTTACAGGTAAAGTTAAGCCTGGAAGTAAAGCAGCTAAAAGAAGAAAATCATTTTGTAGTCGTATGAAGGGAATGAAGAAAAAATTAACCGGAAGCAAAAAAGCTAATGATCCTAATAGTAGAATAAATAAAGCTTTAAAGCGTTGGAAATGCTAATTTTTTAAAAACAAGGTATATTAGGATTACTTTAATCTTTTTACATGGCAGAAGAAAATCCCGCAGCAGCTGTTGATAACTCAGCTGAAATTGATCGATTAAAAAAAGAAATTGATTTATTAAAGCAAAAAAATCGAGAAGTAGTTGAAGAAAAGCAAAAAATTACTTCTAATGCTAAATCAGTTGCAACTTTACCTGAAGGTACTGATGTTCAAGCTTTAATTGAATTTAAACAAAAAGTTGAACAAGAAAGATTAGAAGAAAAAGGTCAATATTCAGAAGCTTTAAACAAAAGAGAGGAACAATTTAAAGAAGCTATTGAAAAAAAAGATAATGAAATAAATTCATTAAAAAATGAATTAAAAGAATTAAAATTAGTAACACCTGCAGTAACTGCATTATCGGAACTCGTTCATGATCCTGATTATGCAATGAGTAAACTTGATAAAGAAAAAATTCAAGTTCAAAAAGATGGCGCGGTTGTTTATATGTCGGATGATGGTTTTACATCTAAACCAATTCAAGAAGCTGTAAAAGAAAAAGTTCAAACATGGGCTTTAAAAAATCAACCACCTGTAGGTTCGGGTGCACCGATTGGAAAAAGTGAAATACCTGGATCAATTGCCGGTATTGATACAAATTTATTAAAAAGAATGGCTCAAGGTGAAGATACTGCTGCACATGAAATTCACGCAAAATATGGTCGTGATGCATGGCTAGCTGCTAAAAAAATTGCTAAAGATTACAAATAAGAAATATTGAGTTATAGTTTTAGTAATAACAAATTCGGCTGTGCTGATTTGAAAAACTAAATTAAGGCTGTGCTGAGATTTAGAGGGCTGTGCTCATCTTTGTAAACTTAAACATTTCTTTGAAATGGCAACTACTCTTTCGGACATTATTATTCCAGAGGTATTTGCGGATTCCATTATTGAAGAGACAACTTTAAGAGATAGTTTTCTTCAAAGTGGCGTTCTTGCACCTCTACCTGAGCTAAATTTAAGCTCAACAGCTGGCGGAAATTTCGTCAACATACCTTTTTATAAGGCAAATTTAAGTGGAAACTACACTCGTTTGAATGATAGTTCTTCACTTACTCCAAATAAAATTGAACAAAGCAGCCAAATTGGTGTTGTTCTAACTGCTGGAGATGCTTTTTCTGCAAGACAGCTTGCGGGTCAAAAAATTGGTTCAAACTCACCGGATCCAATAGCAGCAATCAGACAAAAATTAGGCGCTTATATAAACAACGAAAAACAAAAAGATTTGTATAGTTGTTTACAAGGTGCTTTTGGTTCTTTAACTGCGAACAATAGTTCTTCTGCTTTATTTGAACTTTCAATTGATTCTGAATCTGGTGACACTCCAACAGCTCTAGGTGCTGGTACTGTTGCTAAAGCTCAGTCTTTACTTGGAGATCAAGGAGACAAGTTAACAACTATCGCAATGCACTCAAAAGTGTTTTATGCACTTAAAGAAAGAAGAGCATTAGACTATGTAACAAACACTGAAGCACGTTTAAGTACTGCAGCAACAGGTGCAAGTACAATTAATGCTTTTGGTGGGTCTTCTGCCGGTGCTTACGGTGATGTTTCTGTTCCTCAATATATGGGGATGAACATTGTTGTTTCAGATGATATTCCAACTGCTGGATCAGGTTCTTCGACGGAATATGCTGTGTATTTTTTCTCTCAAGGAAGCGTAGCAACAGGCGAGCAGGCAGCTTTAATAACTAAAGTTGATGAAGATGTTCTTGCATTTGAAGATGTAGTTTCATTTAAACATGCTTACATTTATCACCCTATAGGTTTAAAATGGGCAGTTACAACTACAAACCCAACAAGGGCACAGCTCGAAACAGCAACTAACTGGGAAAAAGTGTACGACATCAAAAATATAGGAATCGTACGTGCTACTGTTACTTCACCATTAGATTAATTATGGCTAGTATTTTCGAACTTCAAAACCCTCCTTTTGGTCAACTTACAAAAACTAAAGTTATCAAAACGGAAAATGCAGCAATGACTTTAACAACTGCAGAGTTGATTGAAGGTATTGTTGACGGAACTCCTACAGGTAATAGGACTATTACCACTCCCACAGCAGCTGAAATTATTACTGCTCTTGGTATTCAAAACAAAGTTGGTCAATGTTTTGAGTTAACTGTTGTAAATAAGGCAGCTTCAACTCATAAATTCACTTTGACTGCCGGTTCTGGTGTCACAATTGTTGGCGAACCAGATATAACTGCAGATACTTCTGGAACTTTTATTTTTAGAGTTACAAGTTCAACTGCTGTTAGTGCGTTTAGAAAGTAATGGGTATAGCTACATTTCGATTAGCTAGAGAAAGGGAAGCTGCTAAATTAAAAGTGGCTTCTCCACTTCTCGAACAAAAAAAAGTAAAAAAGCCAAAAAAATTAAAAACTAATGGCAATCTCAATAGTTGAAACAGCTGGAAGTGCAACTGCTAATAGCTATGTTACTTTAGCTCAGGCTCAGGCTTTTATAGATGGTCTAGTGGAAAATGAAGATGTTACTGCTTGGAGTAGTGCAACAACAGACCAAAAAAACCGCGCACTATTTAGTGCTACACAAAGAATTGATAGGGAAAGATTTTTAGGTGCCAGGACTAATGATGCTCAAGCACTTGAATGGCCTAGAACTGGTGTAAAAAAACCATATACTTATACAAGTACTTATAATGCTTTATATCCTAGTAATTTACAACCTGCTTTTTATGCGGATGATGAAATACCTAACAGAGTAAAACATGCTCAAATTCATTTAGCAGTTTATTTAAATAATAATAAAGATGGATTGGATTTAAGTGGATTTGAAGATTATGAAGAAGTATCAATTGGAAATCTACAAGTAAAACCTAGATTTTATGGTGCTGTTGGTGCAAATCGAATACCACCTATAATTGAACAATACTTAACTGGCATTAGAATAAGTGGGCCAGCTACAATAGGAGTAAAAAGGAGTTAACTATGGCTTACGAATATCCTTCAGCAACAATTATTAATGGAACTGGAGCTGTTACAGGAAGATTTGGCAAAATACAGGCCAATGAAGATACTGTAATTGCTTCACTAACTGCTCAAAATATAGATGGTGCTAGTACAAGCATTACTTTAAATGCAAGTTGTGAAATTTGTGGCGTTATTACTGGATTTACATTAGCTAGCGGATCAGTTATTGCTTATAGGTTGTAATGTCAAAACTGTCTAAAAGTTTTCGAAAAGTTTCTTCAACTGTATTAGGTAAATTAGGCGGTGATGTAACTTTTAAACGTATTACTCATGGCAGTTATGATACAGCAACAGGTTCAGTAAGTGAATCAATAACTAGTACTACAATTAAGGGAATATTACAAAATGTAAACCAACGAGAAATTAATGATCTTATAAAAGAAAACGATAAAATATTAACTATTGCAGCTAAAGATTTAGAACAAACACCAACTACAAGCGACAGAGTTTTAATAGCTAGTATTGAATATCAAATTATTAGAATAAATACAGATGAAAATGATAATGAAAATATTAAATATGAAATTTATTTACGAGCATGAAAAAAATAAAAATACAACAAATAGGAAAGTTTTTTGAAGAAGAACATGAAGCACTTATTCGTTTTGCTGTTTTTACTTTAGATTCTCGAATAAAACAGGTTTCGCCTGTAGATACTGGAAGGTTTCGCATGAACTGGCAATTAGCAGAAAATAAAAGAAGTGCACCTATTCAAGGCGGTCCTTTCAATCCAAATAAATCTGCAATTATTCCACCTTTTAAATTAAATTATCAAAAAGAAAAAGTTGGAAATACATATAGTTTAATAAATCCTTTACCTTATGCAGAAGCAGTTTGTTTTGGTACAAATACACCTCCTTCCTGGAATAATACATTTCAATCAAGGGATAGTAACAGAAGCGCAGGTTGGCCATTGAAAGAAGTAGAATTTGTAGCTAGAAAAGTTAGAAAAGCTCAAAGTAAAAATTAATGGCTCAATTAAATTTAAATACTGTTAGACAAAATATTGAATCAAGGCTAGCAACAGAAATGGCTAGTAATCCTACAACTACGGTTGTATTTGGGAATCAACCTTTTGATCCACCTTCTGATACAAGTTTTATTCAATGTTTAATTGAATTTACTGGGAGTGAATATGTCACTCTTGGAGGAATAAGTAACAGTACAAATAGTCAGACTGGAGTTATTACTTTTAATATTTTTACAAAAATAGGTATTGGCTTAGGAGATAATTTAACACTAGCCAAAAGAATAAGAGATTTATACAATAGAGTAATATTAAATGGCATTTATTTTGAACCTCCTACAGGACCGACTGTTTTAGAAAATGCTAATCCTGAAGGTTTTGTTCAAAGTGTAATGTCAATTTCATTTGAAACTTTTGAAAACTTATGATTGAAATCACAGAAGAAATGCTTGATATTATTGAGCAGGTAAAAGGAAAAAGAAATCCTAATTTATGGGATTCTCGCTGTCAATCAGCTTTAGCTAGAAAAAAAACTAAAAAAGTAGAAAAAAATCAAAAAAAAGGATAAACTATAATTAAATTTCTTTTTCATTATGGCAAATGTTCGCGGAGAGGAAGGTTCAGTTTCATTTGATAATGGATCGGGATCAGTATCTGCTGTTGTTGGTACTACAGCATGGACCCTCGATTTAACTAAAGATGTTCTTGAATGTACTGCTCACGGTGACGTGTCAAGAAAATATGTAGGTAGTTTAAAAAGTGCAACTGGAACTATCGAAGTACAATATACAGCTACTTCAGGAGATGCAGTTGCTGAACTTTTAGCAGATATAAATACAAGTGAAGATCCTGCAGATGCTTCATTTAATTTATTTTTAGATACTTCAGGTGCTAAAAAATATGCTTTTAACGGACTTGTTACTGGAGTAGGTGCGGCTTCTACTGTTGGCGAACTTACAACGCAGACAGTAAACTTTCAAGTAAGTGGTGATGTAACCTTTGCAATTTAATTTATGACAACAGCTAAAGAAACCCGCACTGTTGATCTTTTAATAAGTGCCTTTGATCTTAATCAAAGAAGAAAATTTACTCTTACAAAAGAAGATGGGTCAAAATTAGTTGATCTTTATTTTAAACCTATAACAAGATCTGACAGGGTAAGGGTAAATAACATGAGTAAAGATAAAGAAGGTAATGCTGATGCTTTAAAAGCTTCAACTGCTATGCTTTGTCAAATGGCAGAACTTGAAGATGGCAGAAAAGCATTTATGCCTGGAGATGCAATAAGACTACAAAGAGAGATACCAGAGGATATTTTAAATCAATTAGAACTGTTTTTATTTAATGTAGCTGGCGATCTTGAAATAGAAGAAGCAAAAAACGATTAAAAGGGGATAACTGGCTAAATTTTGAGTTTTTCCTAGCAACAGAATTGAAAATGACAGTTAGCAGACTAAGAAAAGAGCTAACACAGGCTGAATTAGTTTTTTTTGCTGGTTATTATGAAAATAAATGGGAAATTGAAAAAGAACAATTGGATAAAATAAAATAAAACGTGTAAACTAATAAAAAACTCATATTTATGGCTTATTCAAGCGTTATTATTGATGTTGTAGATAAAGCCAGTAATAAGCTTAAAAAAATTAACGCAGCTGCAAATAAGTCAGCAAAAGATTTTGCAAAATTAGATAAAAGAGCTGGAGGAATAACAAAAAGATTTAATGCTTTAGGAAAAGTATTAGCTGCAGGTGCTTTATTAGAAATTGGTAGGAGATCTATACAAACTGCTGCTGATTTTCAAAGATTGGAGTTAAGATTAAAAATTTTAACAGAACAAACAGGTGAATTTGCACAGGCTCAAGCAATAGCTACTCGAGGACAAAAACTGTTTGGTATGAGTGCAACAGAAGCACTTGAGGGCGTAACAAATATAACTTCTAGATTAAAACCACTTGGTGTCAGCTTACAAGATATAGAAACTACATTTATAGGATTTAATACTGCTGCTAAATTAGGAGGTTCAACCGCAATTGAAGCATCAAATGCTTTTAGACAATTAGCTCAAGCTTTAGGTTCTGGGCGTTTAGCAGGAGATGAATTTAGATCAGTTTCAGAACAAGTTCCGTTAATACTTAAACCTTTAGCTGATGAACTAAATGTTTCAACTGGTGCATTAAAACAATTAGCGGCAGAAGGAAAACTTACAAGTGAAGTTGTTATACGTGCTTTAAGAAAATTAGGTTCTAGTGGTGCTGAAGATTTAAAGAAAATATTAGAAAATGATCCAACACAAGTATTTAAAAATTTACAAAATGAAGTTGAACAATTACAAATCGCTGTTGGTTCTGCTTTATTACCTGCAGCAAAAGCTTTAACAGAAGTTTTAACTATAACTGCAAAAGTATTAAATTTTTTACCGCCTGAATTTATTTCAATTGCAGCCGGAATTACAGCTGTTGTATCTGCAGCAACTATTTTAATGCCAATACTAAAAGCAATGTCAGTGACTGTTGGAGTATTAACTAAAAAATTTGTTATTTTAAAAGTTTTATTAGCAGGACCTGTAGTTGCTGCAATAGGTGCTGTTGGTTTAGCTATTACCGGAATAATTGGACATTATAAAAAACAAGCTGAAGAACAAAGAAAATTAACTAAAACTTTAAAAGAGGGTTCATCAGAACAAGTTGAAAGTTTAATGGAAGTTATACAAAAAGAATTAGAAGCGGCAGAAGCAAGATTAGAAAATGCAAAGCGCGGAAAAAGCTTAATTTATCAAGATATTGCTGATTTAAAATTACAAATTGAACAATTAGATAAAAGAAATAAATCTATGAAAGAGTTAAATAAAATTATGGAACAAAATAAAACTTATAAAGTTGGTGATTTTACTTATGATACAGCTAGTGGTAAAGCTATATCTGGTCCTGGAATAAAGCAAGAAGAAAGAACTTTTGAAAAAGGTTCTGATAATGAAAAAGCTGCTAATAGTATAAAACTTTTAAAACAAAAAATTCAAATAAAATCACAAGAAAATGACATTGATAGACAATTATTAGAAAGACAATTTGAATTTCAGAATAAAATGGAAGAAGTTATGGGTATAGAAGATGAAGGTTTAAGACTTGAAAAAAGTAAATTAATACTAAAAGATTATCAAATTGACAGGCAAGAAATATTAAATCAAAAAGTAAAAGATCAGGTAAATATTTCTAAAGAACTTGGAGATACATTAGAGCAAGGCTTAGTTGAAAATATTAAAGGTGCAATAAATGGCACACAAACATTTGGTCAAGCAATGACTAATGTTTTAAATAATTTAAAAAATAAATTAATGGATAGAGCACTTTCTAATTTATTTAGTGGTATAGGTGATGCAGTATTCGGTGATGGCGGAAAAAATAAAGGTTTTCTTGGTGGTATATTAGGAGGTATTTTTGGCAAAAAAGCACAAGGTGGTCCTGTTACAGGTGGAAGATCATATATAGTTGGAGAACGCGGACCTGAAATTTTTACACCTCGTGGATCCGGAAATATTACTCCTAATAATCAATTAGGCGGATCTGTAAATATAAATGTAAATGTAGATGCTAGCGGAAGTCAGGTTGAAGGTAGTGATGTTAAAGGCAATGACCTTGGACAACAAATTGCCGTTGCCATACAATCAGAATTAATTAAACAAAAACGAGCTGGAGGTTTATTAGCATAATGGCAACCTTTCCAAATATAAAACCAATTTATGGGGAACAAATTACTGTAAACCAAGATGCTATAACAGTAAAATTAGGTGATGGATATGAACAGCGTTTTATTCAAGGTTTACCTGCTAATAAAAGACTTTTAACAATACAAGCAAAATTTGAAATATCTCAAACTGATGCAAATACAATAAATACTTTTTTAGATGCACGTTTTGATGCCGGTATGGAAGCTTTTGATTATACTCCTTCAAATAGATCAGCAATAAAAGTTAAATGTGTAAGACGATCAGAATCAATTCCATATAAAAATAGAGTTAGCTTAAATCTTACCTTTGAACAAGTAGCGGAACCATAATGGCAATACCAGTATCTGAACTACAAAAACTGAATCCTAGTTCAAGAATTGAACTATTTGTTTTAGAACTTGTAGAGGGTTTGCATTATGCAACAGGAAACCCATCAAGTGTACCCACAATATTCAGATTTCATGCTGGTTCAAGTATGAACTCAAATGCAGAAATAGTATGGCAGGGGAATTCATATCAAAGAGTGCCTATAACTTTTGAAGGTGCAGAATTTTCTGGTAAAGGACAAATTCCAAGACCAACACTAACTATCGCTAATTTAGGAGGTATCACAAGAAGTGGGTCTGTTATAACAATGACTGATTTATTAATTATCGTAAATCTAACAACACCACATAATGATTTGGCAGATGCAAAACTTACACGCATAACAACACTTGCAAGTGAACTTGATGCGGCAAATTTTCCAAGCAGTAGCAATCCATTTGGTACGCCATCATCTAATGAATTGCCACAAGAAATATTTTTTATTGACAGAAAAACTGCTGAAACTAGGCGATTCGTACAATTTGAACTTGTTGGTTCTTTAGATCAAGCAAATAAAAAATTACCCGCAAGACAGGTTACTAGAAATGAATTTGCTGGTGTTGGTACTTTTATAAACGGATAATGAATTATTTGTGGAAACAAGATGCAATAGAACACGCAAAGCAATGTGACCCAGAGGAATCATGTGGAATCATAGGTATTAAAAACAATATAGAAAAATATTATCCTTGTAAAAATATATCAAATGAATTTAAAGCAGAATCTTTTGTAATTAATCCACTTGATTGGGCTAATGTAGAAGATTCTGTTGATGAAATTGTTGGTATTGTTCACAGTCATCCGCAAGATATTCTTGAATTTTCTGAATCAGATAAATTTAGTTGTAAGGCAATAAATTTAACTTTTTATCTTGTTTCGCCAAAATCAGATAAAATAGCAGTAATACAACCTGAAGAAATAGATGCTTAAAAAAATAAAAGTTTACGGAACACTTAAAAAATTTTTAGGTCAGGCTGAATTTGAAGTTGACCTAAATACACCAAGGGAAGCGATAAGTTTTTTAGTTTGTAATTTTAAAGGTATAGAAAAACACATGGCCGATCAACTTTATACAATTCAGGTAGGTGCAAAAGTAATAACTGAAGATTTATTAAATTTTAGATCACAAGATGATATAAAGATTATCCCTGTTGTTCATGGTAATTTTTTCCCGATCTTAGTTGGTATTGGTGCAATACTTGGTGGAAGTGCAATAACTGGTACTTTTATTGGTAGCACTTTAATTGCAACAGCACTTACAACTATTGGTACAACTATGGTTATTGATGGAGTAACTTCAATGCTTACGCCACAACAAGACCCTGTATCACCTGTAAGTAATCAAAGTAGTTTAGACCCTTCAGCTTTGGCCTCAAATTATTCATTTACAGGATTGACAAATATTAGTAATGCAGGTGTTCCAGTGAATTTGGTATATGGAGAAATCTTGGTTGGCTCTATTGTGGTTTCAAATGGTGTTGATACTGTACAGGTAGAGGGTAATAATTAATGGCTATACAAGAATTTGATCAAAATACTACTTTAAATAATCCTGATTTACCTAAAAATGTATTGTCCTCCAAGCAGTTCAATACAATTGTTGAGCTTTTAGGGGAGGGAGAAATTGAAGGATCTGCAACAGCGTCAAAGGAAAGTATTACAGATAAAACATCAACTGCATACTTCAATGCTTTTAAGAAAGATATATTTTTAAATGGGACACAAGTTTTACAACAAGCGGCAAGTAATACCGCACCAGAGGACAGTGATTTTAATTTTAAAGATGTAGGTTTTGACTTCAGACTTGGCACAAGTAATCAGACATTTATTGATGGTATTTCTAATATTGAAACTGAAGTTTCGATTGGAACAACTGTAACTACTTCAAACCCTGTCACACACACAGTCAGCCAAACAAATATAAATGCTGTAAGGGTTACATTGAGATTTCCCTCTATGCAAAAATTTAAAACTAATGGAAATATAGTTGGAGTTGAAGTTAACTTACTTATAAAAACAATAGAAAATGATGGGACAACAACAACAGTTATAGATGACACTGTTAAAGGAAAATCTACAAACGCATATTTTAGAGATTATATTGTAAAACTAAAATCAACAACTTCTTTCCCTGTAGTTATAAGAGTTGAAAGGGTCACAGCAGATAGCACAGATGCAACTTTAGTTAATGCTTTTCAGTTTCAACAAGCTACAAATATCATCTTTGAACAAAATGCTTATGCAAATACTGCTCATGTTGGTTTAAGATTAAGTGCAGAACAGTTCCCAAGAATACCAAAAAGAGTTTATAGAATAAGAGGTCGTAAGATTAAAATTCCACATAATGCAACTGTTGATTTACAAACAGGTGCAATTTCTTATGCTGGAACATTTAATGGAAGTTTTAAAACAGATAAAGAATGGACAACAGACCCTGCATGGATTTTATACGATTTGCTTACAGACACTAGGGCAGGTTGTGGTATTGCAGAATCAAACTTAGATAAATTTACATTTAAAACAGTAAGTGAATATTGCGGAGCATCTGTTGATGCTGGTAATGGTGATGGGTCTACAGAGCCAAGGTTTAGCTGCAATGTAAATATTACACAACAACAGGAAGCATACGGATTGATAAATTCATTATGTTCTGTAATGCGTGTGATGCCTTTTTATTCGGCTGGTGGTATTTCCATATCTCAAGACGCACCAAAATCCGCTTCATACATCTTTACAAATGCAAATGTAACGGAAGAGGGTTTTCTTTATGCTGGTTCAAGTTTAAAAACAAGACACACAGTAATAAATGTTAGTTATTTTGATATGACAACACAAGAAGTTGATGTTGAAACTGTTGAGGCTGATGCTGCCACACAAACAAAATATGGAATTGTTGTTAAAAATATAAAAGCATTTGCTACAACTAGTCGAAATCAAGCAAGAAGATTAGGTCGTTGGTTTTTGTATAATGAGCAAAATTCTGGTGAGACTTGTTCATTTACAACAACTGCTGCTGCAGGTGTATTAGTTCGCTGTGGTGATGTAATAGAAGTATCAGATAGGCTCAAAGCTGGTGTAAGGCGTGGAGGTCTTTTAAGCAGCGTTACAAGTACAACAGTTGTTGTTTTAGATGATTCTAATAATACATCCATTCCAAGTCTTGGAGATAGTCCAACAATTTCAGTTATATTACCAGATGGTTCATTAGAGCAAAAAACAATAAGTGCTATTTCTGGAACAACAATTACTGTTTCCTCCGCTTTTAGTACAGCACCAAATCAACACGCACCTTTTATTTTAGAAACTTCAAATCTTCAAACCTCAACATGGAGAGTAATTACTGTTAAAGAAAATGAAAACAAGACATTTTCTATAACAGCGTTATCGCACGATTCTGGTAAATATGCTTTTGTAGAAGATGGTTCTGCCCTTCCAACAAGAAATATTAATATTCTTACATCAGTTTTAGAATCTCCTGTTGGTTTACAAGCATCAGAACAAATTGTTTTGATAAATAATAAAGCAGTTTCAAAAATTACTGTAGATTGGCAAACACAAATTGGTGCAACTCGCTATGAAGTTCAATATAGATTTGAAGATGGTGATTTTAAAAAGATAGAAACACTTTCAAGTGATGCTGAAATATTAAACACAGATGCCGGTATATATGAAATAAGAGTTTTTAGTTTTAATGGTGTTGGTCAACCATCAAAAGACCCTGCTGAATTAACATTTACCGCAGTTGGTAAAACAGCATTACCTTCTGATATTACAAATCTTACTTATGAACCTATTTCTGATAAAGAAATTAGACTTAGATGGGATGCTGTGACAGATGAAGATGTAAGAGCAGGAGGCAGAATCCACATTAGGCACACACCAGATACCAGTGGTAGCGGTACTTTTTCAGATGCGACTGATCTCGTATTCGGTTTGTCAGGAGCAAGTACAGAAAAAATTGTACCTTTATTAGAAGGCGAGTATATTCTTAAAGCACAAGATGATGGCGATAGATTTAGCTCTGGTGAAACATCTTTAATAATTGATTTACCAGATGCACAACCTAAGTTGTTACTTCAAACAAGAAGAGAAGATCAAGATTCACCAAAATTCCAAGGTACTGATTTAAGCGGTACAACAAATATAAACTTTGATTCTGGAACAAATTCAATCAGTTTAGCTGGTACTGGTCAGTTTGATGATGCCACAGATTTCGACACTGTTGCTTCAGTTGATGATATTGGTGGTGTTTCATCAAGCGGTACTTATTTATTTAGTCAAACTTTAGATTTAGGTGCAGTATTTAGTCTTGATCTTAAAAAACATATTCAAACCAATTCTGTTTATTCTACAGATTTATTTGATTCAATAACAGATGTTGATTTAAGACTTGATTTTGATGGTACTTCCAGTACTGATACAAATGCAGAAATCTTTGTACAAACCTCTCAAGATGCTAGTTCTTACTCAGATTTTCAAAAGTTTGCAAATGGTACATTCAAGGGCAGAGCATTTAAATTTAAATGTGTACTGTCAACACAAGATACAAACCAAGATATAAGGGTAACAGAATTAGGTTATTCAGCAGAATTTCAAAGAAGAACAGAACAAAATGCTGCTGCGATAACATCAAGTGGTAACACACAAGTTAATTTTGCTGATACATTTTTCACAGGGACTTCGGCACTTTTGGGTGTTGATTCTAATTTACCAAGTATTGCAATTACCGCTTTTAATATGCAAAGCGGTGATTTTTACGAAATAACAAACCGCACAGCTAATGGATTTCAGATACACTTTAAAAACAGTTCTGGGGCTAGTGTTTCAAGAAATTTTGATTTTACTGCAACAGGTTTTGGTAAGGGTTAATATTTAGGATATACTGAGAAAAATGGAAAGTATTAATGACAAGAATAACTAATTCACATGGAACTGGAATAGATTTACCAAACGGCACAGGAGTACAGGTAAGAACAAAGGCTAAAGATTTATTTGCTTCAATTTTTACATTAAACCAAGGTTCTGGCACACTAACTGCTGCTGAAGGACTAGCAGCTTATGTACCTTTTATTGATGGTAATACTTTAAAAATACAAAATGCAGCAAATAATGGTCAGGTTACTTTAGGTGATGTAAGCCTTACAAACTTTGGTCATGCGGGATTATCGGCAGCTAACACTTTTACTTCAACAAATATATTTCAAGAAGATGTAACTTTTGATGGTGCTACTGCTGGTCGTGATGTTGTCTTTGACAGGTCAGATAATGCACTTGAGTTTGCTGATAATGCCACAGCAACATTTGGTACTGGTGGGGATTTAAAAATTGTACACAATTCAGTTAATACACAATTTACAAATATAACTGGAAATTTAGAATTTGTTACTACCAATACTGCTCAATTTTTAAGTGGTTCTGATGTTTTAGCAAAATTTATACCAAGTGGAGCTTGCGAAGTTTACCATAATGGATCAAAAAAATTTGAAACAGCTAGTGGCGGAGTAAGTCTTACAGGAGGAGCAGCAGCTAATATAACAGCACTTTCTGATGGGTCTACAATAACAATAGATATGGCAACAGCCTGTCATCATTCGGTCACATTAGGAGGCAATAGAACCTTTGCCGCACCAAGCAATCAGGTAGTTGGACAATCTGGTTCGATATTTATCACACAAGATGGTACAGGGTCTCGTACGGCTTCCTTTAACTCAGCTTTTAAATTTGTAGGCGGTACAGCACCAACACTTACAACAACGGCTGCTGCGGTAGATCGGATAGATTATGTGATTTTATCGAGTAACGTAATACATTGTGCAGTTTCTTTAGACGTTAAGTAATGCCATTTTTTGATCCAATAAGAATCGGCGCTTCAGGGGCTGCTGAAGATTTTACAGTAGAACGTAGTTTAAGGTTTAATGACAACGATCAAGCCTATCTAGGTAGAACACCTAGTAGTGCTAGTAATAGAAAAACTTGGACTTTGAGTTTTTGGTTTAAAAGAGGTCATATAGCTGTGGGAGATTCTAATAAAATAGCGAATCTTTTCTGTAGTGCTGGAAATAATGATGCTACTTTTTTTGATGCAAGAATCCGTGATTCTGATAAATTAATGATTGGTATAAACTCACAAATTTTAATACAGACTAACCAAGTTTTTCGTGATCCTTCTGCTTGGTATCATATGGTTGTTTCTTTTGACACTACTCAAGCATCAGCAAGTAATAGATTAAAATTATATATCAATGGTAGTGAAGTGACATCTTTTGGAATAGACGTTAGATCATCATATGTAACTCAAGATGGAGATTTTGGTATTAACTCTACAACTGAATTAGTATTTGGAAAACATGGAGGTGGTTACAATTATTTTGATGGTTATATGGCAGAAATTAACTTTATTGATGGACAGCAATATGACGCTTCATATTTTGGAGAAACAGACGCACTAACAGGTCAATGGAATCCTAAAAAGTATGGCGGTGGTTATGGAACAAATGGATTTTATTTAAATTTTTCAGACAATTCTGGAACGACTGCAACAACACTTGGCAAGGATTCAAGCGGTAATTCCAACAATTTTACACCAAATAATTTTTCTGTAAGTGCTGGTGCTGGTAATGATTCTTTAGAAGATACACCAACTAATAATTTTTCTACAATTAATCCTTTAGCTGGTTATCAAAGTACTTTTTATGTTCCTGCAAATGGAAATTTAGATTTTTCTTTAGCTAATAGTGAGTTTGCTTTTTCTACATTTGAGATTCCAACAAGCGGTAAATGGTATGTTGAAATTCTTTTTACAACTTTTGCTAGTGGCCGTTGTGGTATTACTAATTTAGCAACAAAAAACGCAAATAAATGGCATGGAATTGACCATATGGGTGGAGCTATAAGAGTTGATGATAGTGCAGTGCAAAGTGGTCTTTCTCCTACTATTGGAGATAATAAAATTGTTGGAATTAAAGTAGATCGAGATGCTGGAACTATAGCTTTTACTGTTGATGGTTCAGATAGTGGTACGGCTGTAAATATAAGTAGTATGTCTAGTCCAGAAAATCTTGTTTTTGCGGTTGGTCGAAATTCAAGTGGTGGCTCAGCACCAGCGGGGTCTATGAATTTTGGTCAACGATCATTCAGTTATTTGCCTACAGGCTATCAATCATTATGTTCAGCAAACTTACCCGACTTAACAATCCTAGATTCTACTAAACATTTTGGAACACTCATTTATGAGGGAAACAGTAGCACTCAAGTCATAACTGATACGAATGATGTAGATTTTACTTCTGATTGGGTTTGGGTGAAAAGAAGAGATGGCTCAAACTCACATCTTCTTTTTGATAGTGTAAGAGGTGTTCAGAAATGGCTTACTTCATCACAAACAACGGCTGAAGGAACTAACGCTGCATTTCTAACTGCTTTTAATAATGGTGGTTTTACCTCTGGCAATAACGGAGACATGAACGTAACTAGCAGAAATTATGTTGCATGGAACTGGAACGCTGGCGATACAGATGGCAAAACTTATACTGTTACAGTTGTTGACGATTCTGGTAATAAATTTAGATTTGATGGTTTTGGAACTTCTGCAGTAACTCTTGATCTAGCAGAAGGTGGCACTTACATATTTAACTATCCATCGGGACATCCATTCAGATTTTCTACAACAGCAGATGGTACTCATGGCGGTGGATCTGAATACACAACAGGGGTTACACATAATAGTTCAACACAAGTAACGATAGTTGTAGCTGCTTCTGCTCCTACTCTTTATTACTATTGTTCTTCTCATAGTGGAATGGGAGGTGCGATTAATACAAACACAACTTTAGGATCAAGTAATTTTGATGGTTCTGTTCAATCAATCTGTAAAGTGAATGCCGAGGCTGGTTTTTCTATAACTCGATATACAGGAACAGGAGGCAATATCACTGTAGGCCATGGTTTAGGAGTTACACCACAAGTAAATTTAACAAAAAAATTAACTGGCACATCTAATTGGACTTTTTTACACACAGTTTATGATGGAAGTTATGATCGCTTATATCTCAATACCTCGGCAGCATACGCAAATTCTAGTATTACAGCCCCAACAAGTACTGTATTTTCTCGTACAAGCTCAGATGCAAATAATTCTGGTATGATCTGTTATTCATTTTCTAGTGTTGAGGGCTACTCAAAGATAGGTTACTATGTCGGAAATGGTAATGATTCAGGCACGTTTGTCTTTTGTAATTTCAGACCCACTTTCATAATGATTAAAGGTAGAACTGGAACTAGAAATTGGTTTATTATGGATACTAAAAGGGATACATTTAATTTAACTGAAAACGCTTTGCTTCCAAATACGAATAATGCTGAAACTACATCTACCAGTTATAACCTTGATATATTATCAAATGGATTTAAATTAAGAAAAAATAATACTCAATCAAATCAATCTGGCATAGTGTATATTTTTATGGCTTATGCAGAATCGCCTTTTAAAAATGCAAGAGCAAGGTAGTATATAGATATGGCATTTAAATTAAACGGAAACCCATTAGCAGTTGATGTACCCTTTACAGTAGGGGATATAAATTACCCTGCTAACTGGTTAAGACTATCAACAGCACAAGAGAAAAAAGATCTTGGTATTACTGAGGTTGCTGACGATCCAGTATATGACTCACGTTTTTATTGGGGTGATGGAACTGCAAAAACTATTACAGATACAAATGAAGTTGATGAAAATGGTGATCCAGTATTAGATGCTGACGGAAATCAACTTGTTACTTTAGGAGTTAAATCAATATTAAAAGCACAGGAAAAAGAAATAGCTAAAAGCTTGTTAAATCAATATGATTGGCAAGTTGTAAGAAAAGCAGAAAAGGGAACTGCATTAGATAGTGCAGTAGTTACATACAGAGATGGAATACGGACAGCTTATACAACACGCAAAACAGAAATAACAAATTGTGCAGATACAGCAGCTTTAGTAACTCTTTATGGATATACAGAAAAAGATGGTGTATCTACTCCAAATATGACCCAATATCCAGAGGATCCTAACGACTAGATTCGTGTATTTGTCTTGTCATTAAGCCCATAGTGACGTAGAGAGGCGATAAAGCTACAATAAGCAGTAATACAAGCACACTTGTAAAAGATAGTGCTTTTAAAATTGCAAATTTAATCATGTTTCAAAAAATCGCTAATATTCTAAGCATTGTTTCTTTTCTTATGGTAGCGTCCATGAGTGCTGGAGCGTATTTTGCATACAAGTATGTAACATCTCCTCAACTAAAAAATAAAATCATGAATGAAATAATGAGTTCTGTACAGCAATCAATACCAAAAGTTTTGGATAATTCTATTCCAAACGTAACAGGCCCATCAATCCAACTACCTAAAAATCAAAAATAAGTGGAAATTCCACAGATTGTAATTCCTGAAATACCTGCAATAAAAATACAAATTTATATACCTACGACTAATGAAAGCTTAAATATAGCTCTGCCAAAAATCGACATGGCTGGCTGTACAAAGACCCACAGAGATGCCTCTGTAAAAAATACACAGATTATATCTGATGATTCAAATGGAGCTTATTTTAGCTGTCCAGCAGGGCATACAATCCCATCTTATGTGCCTATTAACTATGATCCTAGAAAATTAGATTATCAACAGGAGGAATCTAAACCTACAACAAACACACCGCCACCACCACCAAGACAAAATCCAGAGATCCCGCCAAACAAAAAAGAAGATATTGTATTTTTTACAGATTGTCCTGATCCTAATTCCAACAGAAGAATTGGGGATTATGCTAATGATAAAAAGCTAGAGAGGATTATTCGTTTTGAAAGAGATAGCGAAGGGGTCTGCCAAGCCATTTATGAACCAGTCCCTTTCCAAGAACAATACATTCCACCAGTTAGTCTTATTATTAACACTGCTGTTATTGGTTTGGTCGCTGGTGGCTCTGCGGTTCTTGTTCCGATAATTCAAGGATTAGCAAAAACAGCTATAAAAAAATTAGGAAAGAAATTTATAAAAGAAACTGACAAATAATAAAAATAAGTTATAATCAATATTACAAGTCTATAATTCGGTCACTTCACTAGGTTGATCTCCCCCAGACCTCTTAGTTGTGTCTTTTATAGACAAGGGGGTTTTAAGCAAAAGAACTTTTATCCACAGCTAACACTCACTAGATAAAGGCGAGCTTTTGCTTATTTAGCCACACCCCGAAATCCTAACGGACTAGGCTGTTAAGTGGCTATTTTATTTTATGAGAATGTGGGATAACTTGATTTGGTTTTGGCTCTAAATAAATATCAGCACATAAATTGAACCAC
>VTLG01004534.1_pt1 | contig 18887 bp, 8 predicted proteins | sample 4694571 | NCBI WGS metagenome assembly VTLG01 (sample SAMN12604809, study PRJNA352737) | marine metagenome | biome: ENVO:00000447; feature: ENVO:00000209|ENVO:00000569|ENVO:01000036; material: ENVO:00002151; isolation source: viral sequences binned using virsorter ...
ATTACTTCGGGATTCCTCTCCCTGATTTATTTATCTTCTTTTTTACTCTGGGCTTTTAATAGTTTTGATAACTCAGATGTTGATCCTACAAACAATGCATTATTGACTGTTGATGGGCCTTTCACTTTCTCTTCTTCGTTAACCTCTTTTAGTTTCTTTTGAAGATCCATCAACTTATCAGTTGCATCAGCAACGTTCTTTATTAATTGACCTGCAACCTCATATGCTCTTGGCATTTCACTTTCTTGAGCAAGTTCAAGAATACCATTGATTGCTTCTTGACCTTTCTCTATTATACTATAGAGATTGCCACGAGTATACTCATAATCTTTACTGATATGATCAGCACTTGGTTTTTCTTTCTTTTGGATTTTTTCAATTTCTGCAGGAACAATATTTGTTTCTACATTGAAAGCATCATCTAATCCGTCGGTTTTCATGAGTAAGATCCGTCAAATCCAAAGTCATCACCAAGTTCGATGATATTACTATCCTCTCTTGCGGTATAATCAATACCCTTGACTCCAGTTCCTCTAACGTGTGCTTTAGCGATTGTGCTATCTTGACCTCTCTTAACATTAAGTTTATTACCAGTGATTTTGGTAACTTTCATCTCTTCACCCTCAACATCAATAAACTTGTTAACTGTAATCTTAGTTCCGTCAGCTACATTAATTGTTTCTTGTGATGCGTCTATATCTTCACTTACAGTTGTTACAACATCATCAGTGTAATCCTTAAGTGCTCTTGGTTTAACTGAGAATGTAACATCTCTCTGTGTGCTTTGTGATCCACCAGCAAGATAACGAACAGATGCAGTCTTGATAATATCTTTGGATGCAGATGTGACAGGGCCAAATAGATATGTTTTTGCAGTAAATCTTAAAGTATAAAGTAAAACTCTACGAGAAGTAAAATCTCCTTCATACTGGTCATCCATTGTAATGTTTTCTAATACAACTGGAACGTCTTTCTTTTCATTTATCAAACTTACAAGATTAATTGTTAGATTGTATTGTGGTTGAAAAAATGGTAATATCTGTTCTACTAATTGTAATGCATCATCATTTAGTTTACACATAATAGCGAGTTCAAATTGCATATTATATGGAACTGGCATGAATACCTTTTTAATATCTGTTCCGTCGTCTGGATTCTTAACTGCTATTGTTTGAGTTGTTGTTACCTTTCTAGATGAGTCATATGTAAGACCAGTAAACTCAAAAGACATTCTAGGTAAACTGATTTGAGTTGCTTGACTTAAGTTTGGTGCTTGCTCTAATCTTGCTAAAAACTTTTGTGTTGGGCCATATGCTAATGGAACTTTTACAGTAGATCCCTCTTGCTTAATAGTAAGACCATTAAACAGTGTTCCAAAACTGATAATTGTTTTTCTTAGGATTTCGTTGTAAAAATACTCAAACATTGTTATAACCTGTTACATATATTTATGGTGTTCCAAATGGATTGTTTTCTGAGAAGTCTAAAATAGCATCTGCCTGTAATTCAAACTCATCATTTTCACCATATCCATCATCAAAATTAGTTAGATCAATCAATCTAATTAAGTGTGATGCACCTGAAGATGATCCTGTAATTGTTTCTCCAGTTCTGAATGTTCCTGTGATATTATATATCTCTAATTCATTTGTAGTTGCATCCCATGTTCTAATTCTTGCTGTAGCACCACTTGTTCCACCAGTGATTGTTTCATTAAATGAATAGTTCCCTGAACCAGTGCTACCTGGTGATGCGATAGAAATGGTGGGTGCTACCGTGTAGCCTACACCAGCATTCCTGATGTGTATAGCAGAGATTGTTCCAGCAGCACTAACAACTGCAGTCGCAGCAGCAGATACTGTTGATAATCCTGTGAATGTAATAGTTGGTGATGTAGTATATCCTGAACCACCTGAAGTTATTGTAACAATACCGACTACACCATTCTCTATCTTAGAAGTTGCAGCAACACCTGCTCCATCACCAATAACAGATACTACAGGATTACTTGTATATCCGAAGCCAGGATTCACTAAGTCAATAAACTGAACAACAGATTTCTTACTATCACTAATATTACCTTCAATAGCGATTCCACTTAATAATTTAGATGTAGCAATACCAGTTAATCCTCCAGATGGTGCAGATGATATTGCAACTCGTGGTGCAAACGTAAATCCTTTACCTCTATTTGTAATGAATATCTGTTGAATACCACCATTGATAATTCCTACTGATGCAGTTGCTTGTGCAGCAGTTCCGACAAGAGTTAGTTTCTGTGTTCCAGCAGCACCAATAAGAATTTCTTCACCATCTGCTCCTTCTATGCCTTCTAAAGTATCATCTATTTCATCAACACCTGTATCAATAACTTCATCCTCATAACGGAATAGTTCACAAGTCAATTTATAAACATAGTTCTCTCTTAGTTGATAGAATGGTTTCTCATGTTCTACATATTTGATTTCAAACAAACGATCACCTAGTGGAAAATAAATTAAGTCTCCCTCTTTCGGTCTTGTAGAGAGTTTAACATTAGATTCATTTTTCATTAGGGGAGATATGTAAGTTTCAAATCTCTCTCTTGATATAATTAATGTTACTTCGTTAGTTGCCTGTATACCAAACTTTGATAGTGTTGATGGCATATCATCGTAACCATCAAAGTTATCAATATATGCCTCTATAGGATACGCATCATCAAATTTAGATTGAACTACTTCTTTTAATATGGATTTCTCAGTTAAATATTTTCTTGGCATATAATGAACATCCACACCGTACATTCTCAATTGCTCGTTAATCAAAGACTGAACGAGACTTTGTTCACCAGAGGAACCTTGCTGAAAAAACGGATTTAGTGCCATTATATTAACCTATGAAGTCAAGAGGTGGTAATTCGTAAGTGCTAGACATTTGCTCTCTGATGATTGTTATATCATTGATTGCATCATCATAGATTTGTCTACCATTTAATTCGACTCCACCAGGTAATTTAACTCCTTGAAATTTCATTAAGTTTTGACCCCACTGCTTTTTAAGATGTGCAGTAAAATATCTTTTTAAAAATGAATCATTAAAAACTCTTGCATAATCATTAGGATCCAATGTTCTATAACAATCCACTACAAGAAATTCACCAGCAGTAATACTAGCCCAATCAATATCAAGATACAATCTATCCTGTCTTTTATTAAATCTAATTTGTTTTTGTGTTGTTAATAGAAAATTTATATCCTCAAGATATGTCTTTGTCATTGCATAGGTCAACAATTCAGTTGATCCATAATAATATATGTCATTCAAAAATAACTGATATTTTAAACTAAACATACCACTTGCCATTCTATTAGATCCGTCAAAATGAAAGACCTTTGTGATACCAAGAATATCTGGTGGCACTTGTAAATAATTTGATGTTTCATTGAAACTAAATGAAACGGTTTGACCATCAATTGTTGATGTTGCTGTTTGTGTAGTGATACCTACATTATCAGTATTTCCCCCTCTTGATCTTCCTCTTTTTATATCATCTTCAGTAATTTCATATTTTAAAAATGTTGGATATACACCATCAAAATGACGTTCTTGAAAGTATTGAATAGCATCATCCAATATGTCCTCAACTTGCTCATCTGCAACGTTGATTTCCAATACTGGTGCACCTAACTGCCTTTTAGCGTAGGTAATTAATTCTGATCGGGTGGATGGTTGAGCCATTTATACTATACCTCTATCATATTTATATTGCTGATGAAATACCTGGTCGAACCAAGATTGTTCCATCTACGATCTTATAGAAAGTGGCTCCAGAACTGACAATAACATCATATACATATCTACCCTCACTTAAAGTTCTTGTAGCAGTTGATCCTAATGAAATTGTAATCTTTCCTGCAGTAGCACTGGTAGTGTCAATACCAACAGAGAAAGTTGCTACAGGGAAACCAGTTGATCCAATAGAAACACTTTTTGTCATCTGAGAAGATCCTGTCCACCCAGTGGTTGTGGCAATACCAACTGCATTAGTTGTTGAAAAATTAAATCCAGTGTTAGAGGTATCTACTACTTCAAATGTTCCTGTAAAGTTAGCACCACCATTCATAACAAAATTACAGGGATATGCTACACCTGCTTCTGGATCAAACGTAATTTTTTTATTTGCCATTGACTAACTCCTTTAATAGAGATTTGATCTCATTCATTTCATTTTTTAAACTAGCAAGGTCTTGCTCAACAGATAAAGATTTTTCTTTTTCAAGTTTACGTCTCTTACGTTGAGAAATATACTGTTCATATGCACTTGAATTGGTATTAATAATTTGATTAGTTTTTGGATCTCTAACCAAATCATTATTACCTTCAACTGGGATGTAATTTGACATTATGCTAAAGTGATAACTCTTAAATCAGATACTCTTGGAACATAAGTTTGATTTGTTGATGTAAGAATAAATTTAAATCTATAATACTTGAATTCTGGAAGATCATCTATGTTAAATTCATACTCTTTAAATGTCACTTCATTACTTTTAAATCCACCAACATCAGTTTTAGGAATGAGTCTATCAGGTAAACCATCACTTTCAGCAGAATCAATTATTTGACCATTATTATCTAAATTTTTATAGCCAGGGAATGGTTCAAATATTGGATCAAAGTTAGGAGTAGAACTAATTGCGTAAAATGCTCTTATATCAGAGAATTCGTTAATATGTGCACTAAGTAATACTTTCATTGATGAAGCAGAATTTGCTAAAGTATTTTCTCTAGAAACATATTGACATGCTGTTGGATCTTCAAGTAATGAATTAACTCTAGAATCCTCTTTATAGTTTGTAATAGGAGCATCAACTCTATTAGAAATTAAGATCGCACTCATCCTTTGTAAATCTACAAGAGGGGATAAATTAGGATTACTTGTTTCTAGTGTTAATGTCATGTTAAAAGATCTATCACCAGAGAAATTTTGAGTTACTGAATTATTTGTTTCATTAATTCTAGATGCAATCATTCTAGGAGAATTTAAATAATTTGATTTATTTAAAGTTACAGGTTCACTTCCCTTATCTAAGAAAGGTAAATCAGAACCTTGACCCAATCCGTTACCAAGACTCGCTGCAGATATTGTTTTCATTTCAGCAGATATTGTAGTGCCAGGAACGGTCACATTAGCAATATTTGGTGAGATAATTTGGAAAGGAATATTTTGTGTTGCATGTGTTTTATATCCACCAGTTGATTTAGTTTCATTCAAGTATAATTTAGGATTACTTGCTGCACTTGATGCACTCTGCCTATTCAACGCTGCAAATGGCAAACCAGTTTGTGCCGTGGTCAACTCTCCAGTATCAACCTTAAGAGTATAACTATCAAATGTGATTGGATTTGGATCTCTATCAGTGATCTCACTTAATAAATGAGTTCTATTAATTCTTGCTAGAGAGACACCACCTAGTTCATACTTACGAACAGGAGTTCCTTTAATATATCCTTGTGAGTTATTTCCTCTAGTTATTCCAGTAATCGATCCACCAGAAGCACCAGTATACTGTAATACTTCATCACCAATTTGTATTAGGCCTGGATTTGTTGCTCCAACAGCAACGTTTTCAAAAGTGGTAAAGTTATCAGTGCTAACAACAGATATTGTTGAAGTTGAAGTTGAATTATAAGGTAATGATAATTTTGTTGGAATCACATCAGACTCAACTCCAGAGAGTGTCACTCTGTTTGTTTCATGATGCATACCATGATTTCTATGATCAACTGTGAAATGCAATCCATCACTTATTTCTGTAATTTTCTTTAATGTGGTAATTCTAGCATGAGTATTAGAAGCACCAACTGTTGTGTTTAATGACGTTGTTAATCCAGTAATTGGATGTGTATATGTCATTCTTCCATTAAGAGCAAAATCTCCTTGAACATTATCTAATATTAATTCTTCTGTGCTACCAATTGAAACAATAGAAAGTCTTGCATTTCTACCAGATACAACAGTTCCATCTGATGCGGTTATTGTTCCTATACCGAGAACATCACCTCTTTGGAATCCACTACCAGAAGACCTGATTGTTGCTATAGCCACAACACCATCAGTCACTCTTATATCCGCAGTCATGAAATCACCACCAGCAGTTACATTAGAGAGAGCGACTCCAACATAATCAAATGTTCCAGATGCAGGAGTAAATCCTAAACCTGCATTTACAATACCCATGTTACCAGTTCCTATGCCAGCACTACCTACAAAGTCACCACTTGCATTTGATGCAGCTGCATAAGTGTTATCTCCATCATTAAATCCTAATTGATTAACTGTATTACCTAAAGTAAGAACAGTATCTGCCAAGGAAGTTCCAATACCAACTCTAATTCGTTTTGAATTAATATTAACAGAGTTTGGCATTAATTTAGCAACTTGTTGATTACCTTCAGATAGAATAGGATTATAGATCTCCATAGATCCACTAGTTTCAAATACTGCTTTATTAATTACAAATTTAAGATCTTCCCATTGTGAAGCATCCCAAGTAGAAGCGTTTTGTGATTTGAATAGTGATCCCAAATATGGTTGTTGAGATATAAATTCATCGGTCAGTAGATCAGATTCTCCAACTCTTGATATGAACACACTGTATTTGGTTGACCATGATGCTAAACATATCGCATATTCTGTATTATCTCCTTCAAGATATACAGGTGCTTCAAAATTAAATCTGGTTGCAACAGTTCCATTTGTTGATGTATTAATCTTATCTGGTGATAATATTATTTCAGAGAATGGTAGTATTTTTTGTGTTGGAACTCCACCTTCCATTGTTCTAAGTTGGAATGTCATTGGAATATCCATGTCATCCTTACTCTGGAAATAAACATCACAACTGGTGACAAATATACCACCACTTTCAGTAACTTGGAAAGATTGTGCTAATGGATCATACCAAACATCTCTACTAGTTGTATTTGAAGAACTACTAATAGCTTCTGTTTTTATAACTTCAGATGACCTTAGTGATCTCACTTCTCTTTCTTCAAAAGTTGGTTTAGTTTGAAGAACCGCATTTCGAGTAGAAACAATATTTTCTTGAACTGTTTCTAAAGTTCCAGCAGCAGTATAGTTATCCTCACCAAACGTATCAGTGTTTTCTTGATCATTAGTATTGTTGTCAATAATTGTAAATGTTTTTGTTCCAGTTTCAAATTTAGGATGATTACCACTATTTGGATTTGGAATATAGAAACTACCAACTAAATTAGCACCAAGATCAGAAATTAATCTTACATTAGTTATTTTTGCTTCAGCACCAAACTGACCTCTTAATAACATTCCAGTTTTAACGTATCCATAATAGTCTCCCTGAACTTGATCACTCAGTGATTTTGTATCAACGTTTAATATAGTGGAAGTTGATGAATATGTTGAAGGCATATTTGTAGCACCGCCACTTGTGGATGCAAGTTGAACTGTACCTGGTGTTCCTAAGAATGTTTCAAGACCAGTCGCACCAACTTGAGAAATATATGGATTTTTTGCATAAACAGCAGTCGGAGCATTATATGGGCCTTCTCTATGATTTGCTTGTGCTACTCTAAATCTAATTGCTGGTTCATCTGTTCCTTCTGAGGGAACACCAGAACCTGACATTGTTGCATGAACCATTTCTCCAACTTGGAAAGTTCCATTAACCATTTCTATTTCAAGTAATTTTGGAGTGCAATATTGTGATACATTAACACCATCAAAGAATGGATATAATTGTGTAAGTGGTTTACATTTTGTGACTCTAAATTCTACGTTTCTTGAACGCATAGTCATAATAATATCACGACTTACAACTCTGTCTCCAAGTGATTCATTATCAAATTGTTCTGTAACAACTTTTCTTGTTCCAGTTCTAGTTTGTTCATGAATATCAAATGTATCACGAACAGTATCTTCAAAAGTAGTTGTTGTGGTTGTATCATGCATTTTTGAGTGGTTAACACTTCTACCACCATTAATCCAACCTGCTTTGATAATCTCTTCTGTAGTGGTTGTACTTGTTTCTTGTCGTTGTTGTTTGCGATCTGCTGTTCTTTGACCACTCCAGTTTGTTTCCCAACCATTCCACTGTGTTGGAGCCATTCCTGTTTGTGGATCAACTCCAAACTCCTGCATTGCTTGTGCCATAACACCAGCAAAATTACCTTCTTGTTGAATTATTTTTGCTTCAAGTCTTGCTGTGTCTGTCCATGTATCTGACGATGGAGTTAACTTAACAGTTGCTTGCCAGAAACTAACCAAGAATGGTGTAACACTTTCTGTTCTAGTAGCGAATTGTTGACTTAACCACTCAGTTTCAGTATAAGCAAGTGTAACAACATCACTTTGTTTTGTTATATTTGTTCCCTCTGCTTCAAGGAAAGAACGGTCAGCTCCAGCATCAACACCTTCAACAGGGCCAGGCATTAAATCTACAGAGGTGCAATAATGTTGTGGTCTAAATTCATTATTAGATGGGTCTAAACTACATTTTACTTTAAAACCATTAGTTTCTTGTGGCCCAAGAGTTGTAAAATTATCAACAAAGAAACCAGATTTAAATTTATTTAATCCGTCAGCATCAGGAACAAATAAATTTTGAGTCTGCGTTTCTAGCATAGACAGTGATGTGTAATATTCAAGATTTCTAATTCTATCTTCTAAATCTCCAATATCTTGCATTCTATATCTCTTATACTTCATGAAATCTATTTTGGCCTGTCTAGGTTCAAAAAGATATGGTGGTAAAGTAATAGTTGCAATTTCTAATGCATCATCAACTTCAGTTGGTGTTTCTCTTTTTTCTGATGGATCTCCATACTTAATTTGAAATTTTCCAGTTTTATCTAGAAAAATTCTATCCTTTCTTCCAACAAAATGAGAGAAAGAAAGATTGATTGATTCGTCAGATGCTAATATATTCGCAGCAGAACTTCCTGAAGCGGTAAATGATCTACCTTTAAATTCAAACGGAGATCTTACATTTTCAAGAACCGTATAAGTATCTACTTTTGGTCTTATATCAAGAGTATCAGTTACATATTCACCGTTAATCATTGGGATTTCTGTAGAATAATCAAAACTATCATATGAATTTTTTACAGTTATATCACCCTCGTCAGTTGAATCATAAAATCCATTTTTGAAATATATCTTTAATTGTCTCTTAGGTGCTTTTGCATTTGATCTTCTGGTAATGAAACCATAATCGTAAAAAGTGCTTTTTTGACCTGTAGTAAAGGTATAATTTGAAGATATATTTCGACTAGGATTATCTAAAGTGGTTATTAAACCTTGAATAGTTGTTTCTTCAAATTGTATAACTTCACCCTCTTCAAATGCTGTTTCATTTTTAGTGATATATGTAATCTGATTATCAGATACGATTTCAGCAACAACAGCTACAGCACCACTACCTTGACCCATAATCTTTTCACCTATGATTAAATCAGTTGCCTTTCCAGAAGGCCCATTCAAAGATGCTACTGTCATCTTAGGTGCGGATGCTTCAGATATATCGTTTGATTCGTAAATACCATGTATTCTTATAACATCTGCATTATTTAAAACTATTTTTTGATCTTGAACTCTCGTTCCTATTGGAAAATTACCAGTTGTTAATCCATCATTTAATGTTGTTCCACCAATACCAGACGCAGAATCTTTAGAGTAATTAACTACGATTGAATTTACACGATTCAATTTTTTTACTTTAGCAGTTGGTTTTGATTTTTGAAGAGTTGCAATTAATGTGCATCCTGTATCTGCTGCACCTAATCCTCTTATTTGTAAAACTGTACCACCTGAAGAAAAAGTAAACATTTCATCAGATAAAGCGACAGTTGTTCCATCTTCTCTCATGAAAACATATCTTTCCTCATCAAAAGGTAAGAATGTTTCATTTGTACCTGCAGTTACAGCAGAGGATAGTTGGCCCTCTCCAGTATTAGAGTTAGCGGTAACATTAACAGTAAATTGTTTTCTAATAGTTAAAGTAGAGCTTGAAAGATCAACATCTGAGATAAATGCTTTTGGCATTAACGCATATAATTTACTGTCAGTAGATCTCTCTAACGGGCTTGATATTAATGTTAAATCAGAAACTGTTGTTGGATTATTTGTGCCAGTTGAAGTTGGCAAACCACCACAAACACCAGTTACAGTTGAAACACCAGTTACAGTTATAGAACTTGTTCCCACTTCCGTAACTCTTGCAAAACTTGGATCATTATTTCCCAAACCAAATCTTAATATGTTACCAACTTTTAGAGAACTAGGGAATAACCCATTTGAACTTGTTATTGTGCTAAAACCTGTAGATCCATTTTTAGATGTAACTGATGCACTTCCAAAGTTAATAACTGGTTTTTGTAATACATCACCAGAAAAACTCTTAGCAGCACCAACCACACCAGGCCCAATAGATGCTGAAGGGCCACCATATATTGATTTTACATCTTGCATTCCATGAGTTGTTACCGCAGTTGCAACACGATTATTAGCAACTCCATTTATTTCATATGGTTCGTTTACTATAAACTTACCAGTAACATCATATACATCCAGAGAGGTACTATTTGTAACAGCATTAACTAAAAATCCTGTAGCACCACTATACTTTCCTTTAATTTGAGTTGGTATAGTAAATGTGTCTGGTTCATTTAAAGTAATTTTCGTAAATAATTGAACATCATAAAGCGATGTATCCCACTCATTTACAGCAGAGTTGGATGTTGAATATGAACCCGATTCTAAAGCAAAATCATAGACTCTAGCCATACCGATTTCACTTCCTGCAATTTTAAATGAATTATCACCACCTCTTTGATCTCTTAAACTAACAATATAAGTATTACCAATTCCAACTTCTGGTGCACCCTTAACATTATTAAGTCTTAATGTACTTCCTGTTTTATATGCAACTCCTTGATTCTCTAATGTTTTTGAAGTTCTTGTTTTTGGAGCATCAAGATATGTTGAACTAATAGTTTCTACTTCATATCCCTTTATAAATGCTTTACCTGGAGATACCTGATAAAGTGCAAGATCTTCATTTGCTAACTGCCCACCCTGAGTAAATTGACCTTCTTGATATACTCCATTATTGTCAATATTGTTATTCAAAGAGTCTCTCATAGTAACATTAAAACTCTTAATTACATAGTCACCAGACTCTGCATATGTTCTGCGAGCTAATTCATCTCTAATAAAACCATAATTAGTATTTTTAACTTGAGATCTTAATCTTCCATTTTCAATTACCGCTAATTCAACAAAATTAGAATCATTAAAATCATCTAACGGTTTAGCAAATAAACTAACCGATATTTTTAAACGATCAGCACCAGGTGCAGCGTAATTATTAAATCCTTTTGAATTATCTGCTAGTGTTTCATCCTCATCAGCGTTGATGATATCCTCATCAATTCTTAAACCAATTCTTGCACTTGGGCTATTATCATACTGTGATAATATGATAGTTTCATCTTCAACCTGAACAAAATTACCTCTAATAAAATAAACTCCATTAGATATTGAAAAAGATGCAGCAGTTGATGTTGCATTATTTGCAATACAAGAGGCAAATGCTTCTCCAGATGGTATAAAAGCATTATTTTGAGGCCCTGATGTAATATCAGTATCTGCTATTAGCAACTCACCATCAGCAAAAACTTTAATTGTGCTATCTTCAATACCAGAAGACATGTAAGAAATATAAAGTGTTAAGTTACCATTCTCACTATTCTCAGACATGAGAATTTGTTTAATTATCGCAGTTACACCAGTGGTTGCACCAATTATCTTTCTGTCAATTAACTGATCAATATAAAATTCTACAGGAACTCCTAAATGTGTATTATTTAATTCTACAGCGTAATACTCAGTAGAATACGCAGTGTTACCTGGTATTACTTTTGCACCCTCTTTAAAGAAATGTTGACCAAATTTTTCAATTTGATTCTGTAATATAGACTGAAGACCTGTTAATTCTCTTGCTTGTACAGGATAACCAGGCTTGAAAAGAATCTTTTGATAATTGTCACTCGGATCAAAATCATCAAAATATGGTGAAACATTAAGGTTGGTTTGCTGGGCCATAGTTAGTTAGAACTGTAATATTATTTTGACATCTTCTTTTTGATTGGAAGATCGTGTAATTGATGGTCTGTGATCAACATAAATCATATTTCCAGAATACTTATCAACCTCTGGATTAGAAACTCCCTTAGTAAATGATTGACCGAGGTAGTATGTTCTATTATTTAGAGTGGTAGAAAGACCTGAGAATGATGTGCTAATTGATAAATTAGAACTACCACCCACAATAGTCACATTTCCACCAGCTGCTGGTTCAGAAGTGAATCTTGTGGTGTTATAACTTGGCACGTTTGCGTCTAGGTGAGTAGGTGTTAACGCTGTGCTGATACCACTTGATCCTGCAGTAGCAAAACCAGCAATGGTTCTATCCTGCCAATATTTTAAAACACCCGTTGTCTGATCATAAGAAATAACTCTTCCAACGGCAGTTTCACCCGTTCCTACAGTTTGACTTATAAAGTCATCTGCTGTAAATGTCACAGAACTATATCCAGTTCCAGATAATCTTAGAGCATACGCAGCACTTGCTTTATCTAATGTAAGTATTTCATTAGAGTTAAATGCTTTAGGATTTTCTAAAATACCAATTCTGGCAAACTGGTTGCCCGTTATAAAGTCTGGGTTTTCAGCGTCATTTTCAATTCTTGCATACATCAGAGCGTTAGTTGCACCCAACTCTCTATAAATGTCTGCACCATGACCACCTGGTGGTGGAATAATAACATCAAGAACAGGTTGAGATGTTGGTGTTGGAATAGATCCAGCAGCTAAATCAACATTACCATATGTATATCCAAATCCCTCATTGGATACCGTAACACTCTCTATCTGAGCATCGTTATTAACAACAACGGTGCATTCTGCATTAAATCCATCACCTTTAATTGGAACTCTAGTATAAGTTTGGTTAGCAGTTCCTATACCAGTTCCTCTATTTTTAACAACAACAATCTTAATAGCACCATCTACTGCATTATTTTTTACAGATGCATCTGCAGCATTATCACCCCAATTTGCTGGAACTGGCATGAAGTCAGTAGAGTCAAATTTAATTAAATCTGCTGGTTTAATACTATATAAGTATTTCCAAATATATCCGTCTCCAGAAGTACCTGGTGTTCTTGGTTCCAAGTCGGTAAAAGTTGGTTCATCTAGAGATGGTTTACCATCAGGTGTTTCTGGTGTTGTTCCATTTTGCAAACAAATATAAACTCTAAAGTCACTATTAACAACAAAGTAGTTCGCAGTATATAATGATGTTCCACCAGAGTTTGGTGGTGCATTAGAAATGCTATAATCGTGTCTATAATAATCGTATGTTGTTCCTGAGTTCCAGTTTAGTTTTGGAACAATTTGCTTCACATCAGTGGATGTCACTCTTTTCACAGCAAGCATGGTATCATGATAATCGTTCATATTATCAAAATTATCAACTGGTGCTGGAGGATTTGAATCCCAATCACTCTGATATGCTGTTGGGTTTGGTAAACCTATGAAAGCATAGTAAGAATTAGCCGAAGTTGATACACCAGCAACAAAATTCTTTGCATTTAATATTCTTATTTGATCCGTTATGATTGCCGACATGAACTTTTGTTTACACTTTTTTTATTTATTTAGACAACATAGTTTTGAGCCTTGAGAGCGATCTTTCTCTTAACTTGTGGCCCAGTCTTAATACCAGTAACACCATTGGTAGTATTAGCAGTATATGCTTGTGCTATTTGTCTATCATTTAGTTGTAATCGACCCCAACTAAAGTCACCTAAGTATCTGGTGCTGTGCCCTTGACCCACCGTAGAATAACCAACAGTATTCTGTAAACCATTCCAATTTAGAACTCTACAGAATACTCTTGTTGCTTCTTCTGATTGATCAGTTCCGATTCCAATAGTTGTTATTCCAACATGGTGTGCAACTTCGTATATGTTGTCTAAGGCAGTGGTTCCAACACCAACATATCCAATAGAACTAGTCATAGAGACTGCTGTAACACCAGATCCTATATTTGTATTGCTAACTGTAAAGTAATATCCAGTCTGCAATCCACTTCTTGTTACAGCATCAGGGCTGTTAATGTTTTCATCTCTTAATGGAGAACCTTTTGGAATATACAAATCAAATACAATTCCAGTTCCAATACCAATTCCTGCATTATTTGCATCAGAGATATTTGTCACTATACCAACTTTAGTGATAACACCAAAGTCTCCTTCATATAAGTCAACAGTATTTTCTTCCCTAACATAGGTAGGTGGTGCAATTAAAACTACGGGAGGTGCAGCAGAGGTGTAACCAGTTCCAACAATTCCTGAATTGATACCAACTGTAATTGATGAGATAGATCCATTCGCAATTGTTGCAGTTGCAATCGCTGTTGCAGTGGTTCCAATACCTGCAAATGGAGTTCCACCAATACTTATAGGTTGCTGTATTCTAACTTCAGGAGCAGAAGTATATCCATCACCAGCATCTGTAATTGAAAAATGTTGTATTGTATTAGCAATAGACACGATTGCAGTTGCAGCTGCACCAGCAAGAAACTCATATTGTGCACTGGCATTAACAATTTGAATATCTTTTTGGAAGTTTCTATCTGAAGGGTTCTCATTCTCAGGATTAAAGAATGGTTTGCAACTATCAATAAACACTTCTGTTTGACCCACACCAACTGATTGTATTAAATATGCCGTTGGGAATAGACTAGGTTCATATAATGGTCTATCCTTACGAACTATCTTACCATCAATAAATCTATCTTCAATTTGTCTATACCATTTAACAGGTCTAGTTTCAGTTGCATCATCACCTATACCTCTTCCATAATACTGATTAGTTACAACTGTGTCTGATGATTTTAATTCGTGAACTGCTCTAGGGAACTCAAGGAAAGTTTTCGTATTATAAGTTGGATTAAATCCTACTTGTAGATCATCACCAACTTTAACTGTTTCTACAATGTCTCTATCTTTTACGTCTTCACCACCAGTTCCCCTATAGAAGAATATTCTCATTACATCATCAGGATTTGGTGCTTCGGTCATTGTTATTGAACTACCACCATTAAATGTATAACCCTCACCAGGCACTTGTAAAACATCATTTATAGTTAAGATGATAGTATTTTGCACAACAATGTTTGAACCAGTTCTTGCTTGTATAGCAAATGCCTCACCACCAACTGTAAGTGGGAATGCTTTTCTAGATCCATTGAATAGATTTGAGAAATCATCAAGAGCCTGCAATTCACCCATTGTCCACATATTGAATTCATCATGATGAACTTTTTGTAGTGTTAATTGGAAAGGTCTGAAAGGAACTTGCTCTACAGGAACAGCATATGATTCACCAGGTGCAGTTGCAAATGTAGGAACAGTTAATACCTGAGATTCACCATATCCAAATCCTGTGTTAGTAATTTCAAAGTCAATTACACGACCACCAGTAGTAGCAACACCAACAGTTATATTTGCTCTTGCCTGAGATCCACCAACACCAGGTGTTGCATCATTATCATACCAGAGAGGTATATCTTGATATGGTAATGGTGCATCTATGATTGCTTCAAATGTAGATGAACCAACGCCAGTAAAGCCAGGAACAGGATCAGTTTGTGTGATCGCAATGCTCACAACACGGCCATTCGTAACTGCAGCAGTTCCAATAAATTGAATATTAGGCGTTCCTGTAGAAGTTGTAAAGGCAACACCAACTCTAATCTCAGTTGCTATTCCAACACCACCAATTGAACTTGTTGATGATAAACCAGCATAGCCTGGATTTACTCTGTAACCAGATCCACTGTTACCAATACTGACTGCTGTAACAATACCAGAGGAGGCAAAACGAATTGTTGCACCAGCAGATACTAATGGTTGATATCCTAATCCTTCACTTGATGCGACTGATATGATAATACCGCCAGTAGGAACAGTTGCAGTGTTAACATCATTAGCAATAGATGAAGCAGTTCCTGTAAATGTTATAGATGTAATTCCAGAAACTTCAGATAATTGATAATCATTTAACTGTCCAGCACCTTGTAGTATTCCATTTACCATTACAATACCAAGGTTTGTAGCAATACCAGTTACATTTGTTTTGTTTTGCTTCAGAGTGAATACTTCTCTTTGACCATCAAATGATCTTGATATATCATCGATAGCATAGTTTCTACCATAAGCATCAAAGTTACCACCCTTAATACCAGACCTGTTAAAGATTCTACCACTGAAACTTGATGTGGTTGTTATACCAGTAAAATCTCTGTCACTAGATGGAAGACCAGTGCTTCCAACGCTTATGGGCCTACCTCCTTTTGGTGCTGCAGCAAAGTTAAGTGTATTATCAACTATGTTGTAGTTACCAGTCATTTTCTCAACAACATCATGATTAGCATGTGCAGCGAGCTTAGTTCCCATCCAATTTCGATGAACTCTAATAGCACTACTAATACCTGCATTTTCAACTGCAATTATCTTCATCATTTCATCATTGACCTTTATAACATCTCCACTAAAGAATGATGTTATACCCGAAGTGAACATGATAGTTTCACTTTGAACAAAACTAACTCCAAGAGATGTAGTAACACCAGTTCCTACAATAGGGCTCTGAATGATATTATCAATTGATATTAATGCTCTTGTATTCTCATTTTTACTTATTAAACTATGTGATGTTCCGATACCAACTGAGGTAAGATCTAATGGAAGTGCAATAGATTTTAATGCATTTTCTGCAGTTGATGCAAGTTTAATTAAAGTATCACTAACCTTAATAACAAATACTGAATCTGGAAGATAAGTTACACTTGCAGGAGAGGTAGATGGTGTAGCAGCAATACCAATATGATCTGTAGTTGCTCCAACACCTGTGGTTGTGCATCCTACTATTGGTTGTTTTACACGATATTCAACCTCCTCACCAGTTACAAAGAAATGATTTGGAATACTGATGGTGTTATTTGTTAGATTTACAATATCTGTGCTAGATCCATCAAAGTCTTTTTTGAATATTTGATTAGTTTCATTTAATATTGGGAACTTAGTCTTAGATCCGAAGAAAGTTCCTTCATATACATCAAATTTAGTTTGAATAGATCCAGACTGAAGTTCTATTTCATTGGGATCCGAACCCTCAATAGATTTAAGTGCATGTATAAATGTCTTAACTTCAACAGCTGTATTTGCATTTGGAACAAAAGTTATTTCTGTAAAGCAATCTGATCCATCTCTTCTTCCACCTATAGTTCCTATACCAGTTGCATTTGCATTGACACCTGCTCCAGTTACAATATTTCCATACTCTGTCATGAATATACGAGTATCATCGTCAACCATCATGATTTCAGAAAACTCATATCTATCGTTCGTGGTATCCTTAACCTGAACTATCGCATACGCAGCATCAAATTCTTCAACATAGCTACCAACACCCACAGGATATGGTGCAGATCTGGATGGTATAGTTGTTGATTGTGCAATTAAAGATGCATTTTTTAATTTTACCGTTCCTATTCCCGTATACGTTTCAGATGATATTCCTATAGTTACCGAGTTTATAAATGCAGTCTGAATACCAGCATTTGGTGTAAATCCAATTTGAATTTGAGCAGTGGTTCCAAGACCAACTATATGTGGTCTAAATGTTCCTAAAGGTTCTGCAGCAAGATTGTCTCTTCTATTATGAATCGTTAACTGACCATATTGTTCAAATGCAACAGTGGATCCTAAACCTACAGCACTTTGATGCATTACCATGCTTAATTCATTATATTCAACTGTTCCCTCACTTGTTGCGATTGCAACGATTGTTTTAGCAGATCTTGGGCAGAACATCTCAAATGGTGCTTTACCAGCAGCACTTGGAAGACCTGTTGTGGTTGCACTTCCTACGGTGGCCACAATGACCTCACCGCCACCATGAGCAGTTCCACCTAGTGTTGTGGCAGCACCAATATGAACAAGTGCTCCTACAGGGTTTGATCCTGCTCCTATACTAGTTGATATACCAGCAGTTAATGAGGTTGTAAGACCGAGTTCATTAAGGTTGTATGAAAGTGTTGTTACATTATAATTGTTGAACTCACTCTTAGTTGGGAAGAATCTAAGAACAGCCTCACTACCATCAACGGCAGAATCCATAGATCCGAGATCTCTTATAGTATCTACTTGACCATATTGGTTAATCATGGATTGACCACTAATTGGATCAAATAATGCGTTAACCATCATTAACTGTCTTTCACCTTCAAATAATCTATCTTTCACATATACCATAAACCTATTTTCTTTATTACCAGAGATATCAAATCTACCTACTTCAGAGAATGCTGTTGTTCTTGGTAAATCATTAAAATCACCACTAATATCATCAATTGAAACAACTCTGTTTCCAACAGATTCTGCATAGTCAATCAGAATACGATTCTGGAAGGTAATTTCATCAGATAAGTTACCAGCGATAGGAGATCTTGATTTAAGGTTTTCTGTAACTAAATCAAAGTTATTAACTTCATGCAAACTCTCATTTCCGATTAAATCAATAACACCAGTAACAGTTCCAGCAGTTCCAACAACCATGGATGCTTTATTGGCAACTGGTAAAGCAGATTCTACTTGTAAATTACTGAATTTTTGGAATCCTGCAGTATGAGTTAAATTATTAACAATGTCTTTCCATTTATCCAAGAATACTCTAGATTTAATTGCATATGCAAATCTTTGATAGTATTCATTATCGTGAGTTACCTGTAAGA
>VTLG01001099.1_pt1 | contig 18881 bp, 13 predicted proteins | sample 4694571 | NCBI WGS metagenome assembly VTLG01 (sample SAMN12604809, study PRJNA352737) | marine metagenome | biome: ENVO:00000447; feature: ENVO:00000209|ENVO:00000569|ENVO:01000036; material: ENVO:00002151; isolation source: viral sequences binned using virsorter ...
TATTAAATATATCTTGAATGGTTGCTGGTTCTAATTGAAAGAATGATACTGCTGGACCTCCTCCCATTTGAACTAAATTTCTATAACCAGTTTCAGCATTTCCAGTTTCATATATTAATGCTACAGCTTCTCTGGTTTTTCTAATACCAGTAGCTTTTTCTAATTTTGCTAATACTTCGTTTATTATATCTTTTATATCATTTTTCATTGTTTATATAATTGTAATAACCTTTTTTTATAAAGTGTTGGAGTTATCATATCAAGGCTTAAAGCCTCCTCTAAGTATTCTTCGTACTTTTCAATGTCTTTATTTGATACTGAATTTTTATCTAATTCATCTTTTAATTCTCTTAGCTTTTGTTTTAAAATTCTATTTCTACCACTCTTACTTCTCCAGAATGCAATTTTACCAACCAGTGGAACTCTTTGAATTAAATTCCAAGCATCCTCTCTGACCTCATCACCTCTTAATTCTTCTATTTCTTCAGCAGTCATTTTTTCTTGTTTTTTAGTAAGTTTTTTATCTGTTGATACTTTTGCAACATCTTCTACTAAATCTTCATAAATGCTGTACGATGGTGGAGAAACAAATCTGCTTATTATTCCTCTTAATCCATATCTTTTTGCTTGATATATTTGGTATCTACTTGCACCAATAAATTGTAATAAATTTTCATAGACATAATCTTCTGCATCTACTGGTCTGTTTAATATTAAGTCTTTAATTATATCTTTTGTAGCACCAGCAAACACCCACAGAGCCAAGAACCTTACAAACTTTCCAAGACCTAATGCTTTTTCTTTGTAAGTTTTTGCCTTAACTATATCATTAACAATCTTTCCTCTTATTACATCAAGCTGTCTAATTGTAAATGTTTTCAACTGGTAGGATAATCTGCTAAGACCACTTTGTAAATATACTTGAGGCATCTCAGATTGAGTTACTGGCTGGTGATCCAATAGTTTATTAAACACCAAAATCTGAACATCTTCAGTAACCTTACCTTGTTTTAAATCATTCATAAGTTTTTTTATTTTTTTAGAATCTTTAGAATCAAAGTATCTATCTATATCGTTTGATAGTTGTTTAGAAGGTTTTCCTTTTTTAGCCTCTTTAACATATCTATTAAAGACTGCATTAATTAATGTTTCTTTACCCAACTTATCAATCTTAGCTATACCAACAATTTTAAATATCCTATCTACTGCACCAGCTAATGGTGTTGAAGATGTAAATTCTTGTCCTATCTTTTCTATTCCTAAATCTTCTATTTTTATTTTCTTTTTACTGAATATTGTTTTTATTGTTTGAAATACTCCAGCTTGATCATATGCCCAAACAAGGTCACCAAGCTGTGTGATAGCAGATAAAGGATTACCCATAGTTAATATATAAGTAGAGTTTTTAATAGCACCAGTTATTTTGCTTGTAACTGCTGGGTTTATTCTTGCATTTAATATTTCTTTAATAGCCATTTCTTGGTCTTGAGTTAAAGGTGTTTCCTCATTAACCTCTCTTATATATTTAGCAATACCATCTTCAGTTAATTCATTCTTACCTAAAAAGTTTCTTTTCTCAATAACATCTGTCATTTGTTCTATGTGATTCATCATCGCTTCAGATGAATGTGCATAGTATTCATTCATATCATTATCAACTAATTTTATAACTCTTGGCTTTGCACTACCCGGCTTTCCTTCATTAAGAGTTTTATATCCTCTCATAATCATATTAATAATATGTTCTTTTTCTGTAAGGTCTAACTCTTTGCCTTTTTCTTTAATTGCTTGTTTTTCTAATTTTTTATATAGGGTTTGTAGTTTAGGGTCTAATCCAAATATATTCTGCCTAAGTCCATCTAAATCTTTAACTTGTCTTGGAATGTAATTTTCTATATAACCAAGTTCACCACCAGCATCAACATACTCTTGACCTATGTCATCAAGCATTTTTCTTAATGCTTTATATTCTTTTTTAAGTTTATATTTTTTTATTAGTTCATTTATTTTATCACCATCAGCATTTTTAAATGCAAGGTCTAAATGATAATAATCTTCTTGTGACATAGCCTTTGCTTTATCGTAAAAGTTTTTAACAATTATTCTTCTTTCTCTTGTTTTTGTTAATAACCTATACTCAAAGTCTCTTAATGCTCTTTTAAGTTTTGGGTGGATTTTTTCTAATGCTGATGATATTGGTTTTAAAACTTTTTCTAAACTACGACCAGCTTTGTAATCTATATTAAATTTTTTGCTTATAGAGAACTTAGATTCTCTTGGTGGCTGACTATATATTTGTGGTAATTTTTCTGCTCTGTCTAACTCGTCTATAACCTCTGGAGTTAGTTCATCTGGGTCTTTAGGTGCTAATCGGTAGCTTTTATCTTCTGACCACTTTTGTTTGTAGTTTTCATTGATTTTGGAAATTTCATTACTGGTGCTACTAATGAACTGTTCAATAGCATCTCGCTGTTTGCTTTCGCTAATCCTTTTTCTATAATTTTCGCCATTTACGTTTTCCTTCCAATTGTTATCAATGTATAATCCATCAGATTGACCTCTTTCTAATATAAGACTTTCCGAGGAATTATCATAGATATTATTAAGTATTTCTTTTACATCATTATAAAACTTTTTATTATCAACTTTAGGATCAAAATTTACTATCATAAAACCATAGTTTTGAGGAATTGCACCAGTATCATAGCCTTTATTAAATAGTTCAGAATATATCTGCTCAAAGAAAACATCATTCTTAGTTTTTACCATAACGACATTCGCTTGTTTTTGAGATTTAGGTTGAAAAACTTTTGTTACACCTACTGCTTGTTGCTTAGTTAATATCCCATAAATTGATGCATACAACTCTAATAAAGATTTAGTTTCTGAGTTTATAGATGTTTCAGTAGTTGACATTAAAACTTCTAATTGCTGTGATGGAGAAATATCACCTTCATAAAAACCCGGTGCATTAAATTTACCAACTTCCAATAGACCTATAAGTTTTGCAATTTTATCTTTTCCATTTTCATCTGTTAGCAATTGTCTAATATCATAATCATAATCTAACTGCTGTTCAAAAGATGGATTTAAGCCTTCAAAAACTCCAGTTGATGGATGAGGGAAAGTTTCTGTAGAGATTATACCTTTGAATGAATTTAAAGCATCAGAGTAATCATAGTTATTATCTTCAATAGCTTTTTGAGGCATTGATGTAGTTTTTAAAAGTTTAAATAATTTTTTTCTAAAGTTTTGTTCTGATTGTTTTGACCTCCATACATACTTTCTTCCAACTTTTTTTAATACTCCAGATTTAATAGCTTTTGTTTTTTCTTGTGCATAAATTAAATTCCATCTTGCTTGAACTGATGTCCATATGGATGCTTGAACTTGATGTGGTTCCCAACCTAATTTTTTTGCTATTTTTTGTACAGCTGTTCTTACTTGTTTATATTCTAAATCTGTAGGGACATCCTTGTCAAAACCAAATGCTCTCATCATCCATAAATCAACAGTAACTGGTTTCTCATCTGTTGATCTTTCATACTCTTCTAATTGTACAAGAAGATTGTCAAGAAATGAATTAGTTTTAATTCCTCCAAAATCTTTTCCTTCCATTACATCTTTAATTCTTTTAGCCATTGCCTTAGGAAATCTTCCAGCTTCTGGTTCCATACCTTGAACATACTTATAGTTAGCTTTAACCATCTGCCCAAAATTACTTTTAACATCCATTTGTGGAGATGTGATTGCTATTATAGATAAAAGTTTTCTTGCTTTGTCGTAATTTTCATCAACAATATCAAGTAATGCTTGTCCAGATTTTTCATACCAGAACCTTGAAGGTTTTCCCTCCATTGTAACTTCCATTAAAAAATCTTCTATCTTAGAAAGTTTTTGAGGTGATAATCTAAATGACATTCTTGGATCGCTTGTAGGCTTTGGATTGAATTGAGATTTTATTTGTTCTGGTTTAAATGCTACATATACATTTCCATCCATAATACCATCATAACCAAACTCCATTAAAAGTTTTGTTTTTACATCATTTTTTAAATATAACCAGTTATCATACCAGTATCCATAATCACTTCCATTTGCTTTTATTTGTTCTTCCCTAAATCGTTTTTTCATTTCAGCTGTTGGTTTAGTTGGGGTATCTATTTCCCTTCTTAACCCTTGACCTTCAATTATAAAAGGGTTTTTAAGATTAAGATATGCTGGAATAATTCTTGGATTACCTTTTTTGTATTGTTTTTTATTTTCGTTAAAATAATCATAGACAGTATAGCTATTTGCTTGTTGAGGTAATCGAGAAAAATATACTCCTTGACCTAAAACTTTCCAAGGACCACTTTCGGCAGATGGGTCAAATACTTCAAAATCTTCTGAAGATGTTCCGTGATATACTTGAGTTAATTCACCAGAAGGTTCTCTTGCTTTAGAGTCTTTAAAGAACTTTTCTTGTTGTGGTGTAAGTCTAAATGACTCTTCTGGAGTTTCTACAGTTTGTGAGGTCTCATCTACATCAGTTTCAGTTTCAGTGATTACCTCACCTTTTGATTTACCTTTAAATAAAAATGATAAGTTCGTACCATCCTTCTGTTCGCCCATTATAGCATCAAAATCTTTTAAAATACCTTTAGGCATCTTCGCTATTTGACCAAGGTCAAACTCTGTATCTGCATATCCTAAATAATTAAATGTATAGAACTTTGAAAATAACTCTATATTTCTTGGTCCACCTATATTGTTATCATCTAATATTTTAGTGGTTTTTTTAATCCATCTATCTATTCGTCTTTTAAGTTTTGGATTTGTTGTTGCAAGTTTTTTATAGAGGACTTCGGTAAGTTCCTCAACAAAGACATCTTGAGAGACTCCTTCAGAGAGTACGATTGACCCTCCGGAACTATTATATATGTTCGAGCCGAGTGTGTGTACTTTGAACTTTCTTTTTCCTTCTTCATAACCTTCTTCTCCTTCTTGTAATTCGGCAGTTAACCATTGTGGATTATCTGGGTCATAGTTTGCTTTTCTTATATCCTCATCTGTCATTATTGAGGTTATTAATTTTTTATTATACTCTATATCTACATCATCAGTATTTGGGTTTTGTGTATTAAGTTCATTAAATATTGCTAAATTCAAAGGTACATCTGGATACTTTTTCCTTAGTTCTTCTGGATCAAATCTCTTTTTAAACTTTTTATCATTTACAATATTTTTAACAAACTCATAATTTTCTTTATTGTTAAAATCATCTTCATTTACTTTAAAACTAATGTAACCATCTTTGTCAATTGACATATTCATAGGCAACATCATATTTTCTTGTTCAACAAGTCTATCTATTAATTTTGGTACCTCTTTGTTGTTATAATGTGCAAAAACACCACCCATCGTTCCACCTAAAACATAACCAGCAAATGCTGACATTTTAACTCTTGGTATTATCTCATCATAATCTAAATCTCTATATTTAGATTCTCCATACATAGTGTTTATTTCATCTCCAACCTCTTGAAACATTTCTATTGAACCTTTAGTAAAAAATTCTAAACTTTTCTTTTTATATAGTTTCTTTTTTAAAACTTTATCAAATAGCATTTTTTCTACAATTTTCTTTTGAGGCTTTGTTGCTCCCCATATATATGATGGTCCAGCATTCCAAAGCACACTAAATGCACCTACTTGAGATGCAATATCAACTGCCTCTTGTGGTGTCAATGTTCCATTTTCAACATAAGGTTGTGCAAGTTGAAAAGAATCTCCAGACATTAATCCCCCAGCATAAGCCATTCCTAATGTTGGATGCATTCTTGCTAAAGATATTTGTGCTATTAAGTTTGGTGCAGAACGGAGTACTGTTCCTAAATATGTAGGGTCGCCCACAGCATCTTCCCACCTATCATATGCTGGAATATCTTTTAGATTTTTACGAGCAGTTCTTAACATTTGAATTGTTGTATTCTTTTCTATAAACTCTCTTTGTTTTTCAGCTGGTAGTTCAGTTACAACTCTTCCTCCGTACATTCTTGACCTTGTTAATCCATTGTCTTGAAAAACTTTTTTTATATATTCTGGGTCATTAATTTTTCCTTTAGCCATTATTTCTTTATTAAAAACATCTATAGCTTTTTTATGATCATCAGACCATCCTTCTTTTGGCTCATCGTAATATCCCTCTAGAAATTGTGTGCTTGTAACCCAGTATTCTCCAGCATTTATAAACCCTTCAGCAGTATCAAACAAACCTAAACCTAACTGTTGAGGTGCTGTTTTTATAGCATTTGCTTCATTAATTCCAAATTGCTTCCAAGATATTTCTTCCTTTTTTTCTTTATTTGATTCATCTGTAGCAAATTCGATTTTTTGAGGTTTAATAGGCTCTATTTTCTGGTTTTCAGTATTTGATGTATTAAATTCAATGCCTTCATTTTGTGGGTACTTAATTGCCTTTATATGATTCATTGCTTTATCACGAGTATCAAAAGTTTTAAAGTTTTGATTTTCGTCAAAAACATACCACAAAGGATCATCTTTGGATTTATAAGGTGTTAAAGGTTCGTAAGCCATTAATCTTTCTGTAAATTAGGAGGTGGTGATTTAACCATTCTATTAGTGTTTTCTACATTCTCGTTCCAAGCCTTACCAATAGCAGATAATGTCTTTGTTGCCCAATTCCCAATTCCAGAGAGGATACCATCACCGGTATCTTTTTTAGGGTCTTTTTTTACTTTGTTAATTTCTTGCATTAAAGAGTCACCTAAAGCTGGGTCTATTTTTATTATTTCATCAATAAACATTTGATTAGGTTTTCTTCCATTTTTTATTTGATTTTCAATTATCGTAAGATTTTCTTTTAATTTTCTTTCGTCATCGTCACTATAACTAAATGTATCTGTATCATCATTGAAATACAACTTAGCACCTCCTTGTGCTTTTTGTTGTTGATTTAAAAGATTCTTTAATTGTGTATTTGATAGTCTTAATGTGTCTCCAGCTTCACCATCTACTAATTTTAAAACATCTGGATGTAATATTGATTTTGGAACTGTATAAGTAATAGGAGGAATTTTATCTAACTTATCTTTTTGTTTTTTAAGTATATCTGGTGTAAAAGATTTATCTGTTTGCATTTTTTTTAATGAGTCAACAAATGAAACCACACCTTTATCATCTAATCCTTTAATGTAGTTTTGAACTTTAGGGTCTTCCATATAGCCAAAAATTTTTCTAACCTCTTTATCGCTAAAATCTTTTTTTCTTTTTCTATACTTAACTAAGTTTGGTTTGCTGTAATCAATTGACATTAACTGTTTACTCCTTGCTCATTTAGTTTTGCTTTTAAATCATTAAATCTTTGCAACAACTCATCATATGAAAGACCTCCACCACCATATTGATTCATACCAAAGTTTGCTATTGTACTAAAAAGCTGTGAAGACGTTCTTGGTCTTGACTCATTACCAACAGCAAGATTTCTAAGGTATGAATCTCTTTCCATATTATATCTTTCTAAGTCTAACTCTGCTCTATCTTTGTACTCTTCGTTATACTGAGCAATCTTTTCAGCAACATTAGATAACTCTTGAAGAGTTCTTGCGTTTACTCTTGATTTCATTTCACTAGCAATTATAGAGTTCTCAAGTCCTTGCCTAATAGTAGTTCCAGTGGTAGAGGCTATTGCTCTTTCACCTTGACTTACTATAGGTCTAAATGCTTGTATTTGTTTTTTATATAAATCTGGATCACCAAACTCTTTTGCTTTCTCTAATCTTTCTCTGTATTTAATTTCAGAAGGAGTTTCTTTTTGTGCTTCTTGGTATGCTCTTCTTTGGCTTCTTGCACTTGACCCAATACTAAATATATTGCTTCCAAGTCCTACCCAGTTCCATAAACTCATTATATCTCCTCCTTAATTCCTATCGGTAATTCTTTATCTAAATTATCGTTAATTGTGTCGTTAATTGTTTTTTCCCAAAGCATTCTGTGTTTATCTGATAGTACTGGTTCTTTTTTAGCAGTTACTATTGTTAAAGCATAATCACATAAAGCTAAATGATAATCGTTTTCTATAACTGGACCAACACTTCTGTATGTCTCAATTATTCCAGTTCTTACAAAATATTGATTAGATGGTGTGTTTGTCCAATTATCTCCAGTATAATAATTCATAGTAATTGGTTGCATATCATTATCACTACCAATGGTTATTTTACCCTCTTGATTAGGGTCATCTGGAGATGTTGTATTTATGTCTCCATCAGAATTATAAGCTAATGTTGTCATAACATTAATAACATTACCCTCTAAGTATTTTACATTTTTACCATTAATTAAATCGCCAATTGTTGTATCAATATAAACTCCATCAGTTGTAGCATCTACTGGTGCTATCAAAACAGATTTTGATACATTATCGCTATTTTGCAAGTTTGCTCTAAAATGCAAGTCAGCTACTCCAGATGTAGGTTTAGTATCAAAAACTATATATCCATTTGATAATGTATAGCAATTTGGCTCACCACTATCTACACTCATCGAGGAATTAGATTCTTGATTAAAGTGAAACTGGTCTTTATTTTTATAAGGTATAAGATCACCATCAATATGAACAGAAATCATCTGCTTATATGTTGATGGTAGTTTAAAAGCATTTGATTTAGTGTTATCTCTAAACAGTATAGTAAAGTTCTGTTTATATAAACTGCATCTGTTTGCAAGTTCACACTCTGCTTCTTTTAAAAGTTCTATTAAAAGACCATCTTTTTCATCTACGAAAAGTTGACATCTTTCTGCTAATTGTTTCCACGATTTATCCATTTGCTTCCTCTAATTTTCTTAATCTTGAATCTAAATCTTCTATCATTCTTTCTAACTGCCTAAATGCTTCAGCTAAATTTTTATCTTTTGGTTTTCTTGCTATCTTAGTCGACTTCAATTTGTATTCTTTCAAGTCTTAATATTCCAGTTATAAATATTCTAACTGCCTTAAACCTTTCCCCTACTCTAAAACTGCAAGTAAATAAATCATCACCCATACTCTCCCAATCTGAAGATGCAATAGTCTTGGAAAAACGTGCTATTGCTCCATTACTTGAGTATAAGAAAAATTCTACATTTCCACTGTGAACTACTCCAGAATTAATAAAAATTCTTCTTATTATTACACCCTTTTGCATTGTTTGAGATGTAAGGTCAATTAAACCAGTTTGAAACGACTGTGATGTTATTGCACTTCCACCAGATGGAGTTTTAACATCAGTATCAGAGCCATTTTTTAGTAAGTATTTATATGTTCCATCTCTATCAACAAACTGAACTAAATCACCATCTGCTGTTGTGTCATCTGTTGTAAACTGATACCAGTATGTTTCACCTTTTTTAAACTTATCTAAATCAAGTATATAAGACATATCATCAACTGTATCATTTACTACAAGTCTATTATTTGCTACATCAACTTTACATCTTACTAAGTTAGTGTCCCACTTATCTTTAATATCATTTCCTACTGGTATAAACTCAAAGTTTGATGTTATATAATAAAGGTTATCAGTTCCTCTAAAAAATACACCACCTTCCCATTTAGCTATAGAATCTGGATGTGTACAGCCAATGTTAGGCTCTGACTCAACTAAACTCCAAGCAGTAGGATCATCTGATGGTACATTTAATCTAAATATTCCTCTTTCAGAAAAAACAACTATATCAGCAAACAAACCTTCTATTCCATATATTTGTCCACCTTGTAAATCTTTTATTTGTATAAAGTTTGATATGGGTAGTACATCTGGTGCATTTAATTCAGAAAAAATTACCATATCATTATGCTCTTCACCAGTTGCTGACATCCCATCATAAATTGTTACGTTAGCAACAAACTGTCTACCATTTAATGCAGTAGAGTATTTAAAGCGAGTATCAAGTGAATTAACACCAGAAAATGGATGATAGCTACCTTCTACCTCACCAACATCAACAAATGTCATTCTGTATGTAGTTCCAGAGGGATTTGAGAAAACTAAATCACCACCAGAGACTGTATTTCCACTTGTACTGGTTCCATCTATCCAACCAGCATTTCCAGACATTCTAAAAATATCTCCTTGATTTACATCAATAAAATAATCACTACCACCTACTTGCAATGTTTTTCCTACAGCACTATTATCTGCTATTCCACTATCTGCAATAGCTAACATAGACTGATGTGAGTAAGCTGTTGTGTGAGAATCAACAAAAAACTCTGCAAATTGTAATGATGACCATTTTGATATTGTACTTGCAGTTCCACCTCCAGTACCTTGTATTGACCATTCAATTTGAAAAACCTCAGTATCACTTAACGAACTTATATCAACATTTTCATAAGCAGTGTTTGGATGTGTTCCATCGGGAAATGCAACACTTATATATGCAAAATCTGCATCAGAACTATAAAAAGTTGTTTCATATACACCATCGCTATCAACATCTCTTAAAATTTTAAATGAACCACTTGCTGTTTGTGTTGATGCTGATGAAATCCAATTACTAATATATACAACTGCATTCATTCCAATTCTTATTTGATTGCATCCAGCTAACTTAGTTATTGTGTCTGTTCTTGTTGTCTGAGTGTTACCATTAGAACCAGTACCAGAAATAGTAGCACTTGTAACACCACTTGCAGATGCTCCCCATAAATATGTTGTTAAAGAGTCTCCCCATTGATCAGTAGACTCTCTGTCTTCTCCTAAGAATAAAAACTTATCTGATGCTTTTGTAAATGTTCCTTCAGTCCCTATTGTTGAAGCAGAAGGGTAAGTGTTTTGTGCCTCACCCCATTTACCAGTTGCTGGAAAAGTACTATAGTCAGCACTTAAAGAGTGTGCATATATTTTTCTACCTTTATAAGCAGATGTGCTTGTAATCCAACTTGCTGGAGTTTCTTTAATAAAATCTATTGTACGAATATTTCTATATTGTGTTTTATCTGGTACAGTACCATCAGTTGTTGACCTATATATTCTGCATCCAGTTATTCTTGGATTCCAATCTGCACTATCAACATCAAGTTCTAATTTAACTGACTGATTTCCAGCAGTTGTTACTATAGGACCATAAAAAGGGTCATCTAAGTTCATCTCTTGCAAACCATCAAATATTGGTATAATTTTATAAAAACAACTCTTTCCTTCTGTTATGCTTCCACCAGATTGCAGTTCTCCAGAAACACCATCTGTATCGTGGTCGTAATAAATCCAAGTACTTGGCTTTCTTGGAAATGACTTAGTGTCTAATCTTGCACCAGTAAATGAAAAAGAGTTATTTAAAAATGTTCTATTTTGTATTACTTGATAAACTTTAGGTTCTTCTAAATAACCACAAGCAAACCTAACCTCATTACCCCAGTTAGTAATGTCTACTCTTGTAGGTTTTTTAGTATCATCAATATCTATAAGAGGTGTTAAACTGTCAAAGTATGGATCAACTGAAGATGACACATATATAATTCCATCAGAAGGACTATATAAAAAATACTGTTTTTGCTCTGTAGCTATACTTACAAACCAGTTAATATCAGAAAAAAGTTTTGATGTAATTGTAGTTATTGTAGCTGGACCAGTCTTTGTTTCTAAAACTCCTAATAAGTTTTCTAAATCTTGGATTACAACTGGTCTGTTTCCTACTTTACTTTTATCTAAGTAGGAGTTCATTCCATTTTCTAAATTTACCTCTATTATACTACCCATCAAGTCTTTCGTTCAGTGTTTGTATTACTGTCACTGCTCTTTGATAGGCTTTATCACCTCTTGATTGACGATTATCTTGATAGTATAATGATGACTCTGCTAAGTCTAATAAAATTATTTCTAAAGAGGAATTAAGTTCACATTCAGTGCTATCGTTTGCAATTGCTGTTGGCTCTTTTATATAATAAAAATCTGCACTTACACAGCTTGTAGGGTTTATAAGAACACTGTTTTCACTTACGCAGTAAGCAGTTCCATATGAATATTTTGTTCCAGAAGGAAAATTTTCTTCCTCAAAAAATTTAGCATCTCTGCTATTTGTTATATCGTATACTTTATATATACCATTTCTTATTGGTGTTGCACCAATTGTAGCAAAAGTACAAGCACCAGATGTTACTGTTTTAGCACTTGCTTTTACTTTTAAATCAGATAAATAGTAATTTCTTAAAAGACCAGTTAAAGTTTTTTGAGCATCATTTAATGCTGAAAGTTTTTGAGCCTCAGTAAAGGCTGTACTATTTGTATCCTCTAATCTATTATTTATGTTTGTTAATAATTCTGCTCCGGTCATCTTTCTCCTTTGGTAAGTGTAGGAGTGACACAGAAAGTATCACTCCCAACTTATTATTTAAACTACGGTTTACGAGTAGTCTACTGGACCACCAACTAAAACACCTTGCATTCTTGGGTTAGAACAAACCATCTGTCCCATCCAGAATACTCTTGACTGTAAATTGTCAGAACCTTCTAATCTTTTGAAATCTTCAAAAGCAAAGTTTCTATCTTGATGACATTTAAAATCAAGGTAGTTAGTGTTTAAAAAGTACATATGACCAGCTGGACAATGAGAGTCCACAACTACAGATGCACCTTTAAACCTTAATGAATCAAACCCAGCATTTGCGATGTCATCAGAACCAGCAAATCTTTTGTTTGCTTGTAGTGATGTTTCATAAGCATCGTAAATAGCTTGAGTTGTTACTATAAGGTCTGGTTGATCATTATCGATAGTACAAGCACCATACATTCTTGTCATTGCTCTTGCGATATTAGACACACCACTAGTAGTATCTACAAGGTTTGCCCAAGTGATTGAACCAGTAGCAGAACCTACTGGAACATCGCCAGATGCTAACTCAAATGAACCAAGTTTTGCATTCCACCAAGTGTTAGAATCAGAATTGATTCCACCTAATGATCTTCTGTAACCACATACAGAATCATCAACATTACCCGGTGAGTGAAACACAGATGTATCTGATGCTAAGTCTTCGATAATAGCTACACCATTATCAAAAGATGTATAGTCACCAGATGCAATTGTTCCAACACCATTTAATGATGTTAATCCATTAGTTACAGCACCAGCATTAAACAAACCAGTTCCAAAAAGGTCTCTGATTGTTTTTTCTGCTGATTTTAATTTACTTTTTAACAAAGAAAGTACTTGAGAACTACCTTTGTTTACTAACTCTTCTGCACCCGGAATTTTTACACCAACGTACGAAGTAGCCCAGTCATATGTAGCAGATTGGTAAGTGTCAACACTTGCAGTAGCTGTTGAACCACCTTCTGTTATCCATCCACTGTTACCAGCAGACATATCTGCATATTCAACTGGAACAACAATCTTTTTACCACCGTCCAACATTTCAGCATTTTTCAATAACTTTAAACAAAGGACGTTAGAATTATAGATGTTGTCTACCAATACCGGCATAAACTTTTCACGAGTTATAGCTGTTACATTACTTGATAAAGCCATTTTATTCTCCCTTAATTAAGTTTATTTGACGTTATTCGTCAAAGTATTTTTGAATATCTGGATCACTGGCTTTTATGTCATTCCAAGAGTTATATTTCTTAGGAGTTACAGTTTCTGTTGCTCCTATCTCAGAACGATTTATTACCTTTCCAGAATTTCTATCTCTATTTTCACCTAACTTTTTATAGTGGCTCAACTCTTGTTGTAAGTAATCAAATGAATATTCCTTAAAAACATCTTCTAAGCTAACATTACCCTCACTGTCACGATACCGAGCAGAGTTTCTCTCTGAAAAGTCAAGAAATTCTAACACTTGTTCTTCAGTACCCAAAATATTTGGATATTGTTTTTCAAGGTCAGAAAGTTCTATATCTAAGTTTTCGGTTCGCTGATCAATTACTCGATTATGTTCAGCTGTTTCTAACGTATTTAATCTTTCTTCAAATGGGTTTACTTCAACTTGTTCTTCTTCTACCTCTGGAACATCAGCATTTAATAAACCAAAAGAATTAAATTCTTTTTCGTCATCAAAATACATTTTCATATGTTCTTGAAAGTCAGAATCTTCTTTGAACTTATTTAAGAATTTTCCCACTCCAGCAATTTTTTGTGCTTTTTCAGTATTAGACTTACTCCACTCAGACTTATTATCTGCATCCTTCTTCCAATTTGTAATATCGTCTAACGTGTATTTCTGTCCATCCATTTCTAACTCATACACTTCATTGCTGTTACTACCCTCTGGATTTGTTGCTCTTGAATCTACTGCTTCTTCAACAGCCTCTGGCTGTTCTTTTACAGAATTATCTTGAGTCGCTTCCTTCGGTGACTCGGACACTGTGGTCTCAATGCCTTCTAATGACTTATGTTCCTCATCAGAAACAATTACATTATTGTAGGCTTCTTTACTGTTACTACTCATTTAGAGGCTCCTTTCGGTGTTGCTCTTATTTAAAAAAATCTTATGGTTTGTTACCAGTTTGCTGAGTGTAGGTTCCTTGTATTTTTGAATCACCCATAAGCTGGTCTATTGATGTACCACTTTGAATTTGTTTAGAAAAATTATTTTGTACCCAAGATTTAAATGCACTTGAATATCCACCTTGGTTTCCACCACCAGCTTTACTAACTAATCCTTCTTCACCAGTAGCATCTTTATATGGACCTAATTGATCATTTAATACATTTTTTGCAACTACACCAAAATGACTATTAGGGTTTTTTTTGTAAGCATCTTCTATCATAACCCACTTACTACCTAATTTTGGTCTTGCCCAGTCCATAAATGCCTTAGTATAATCAGTAAATACACTATCAGCTTGTGGTCCAGATAGGTCTGCAATCATATCAGATACTATATCACCTAATCTTCTATCACCACCATCCCATCTTTTGCCTTCAAATTTAAATTCTCTTCCACCAGACTTATCGTAAGCAGTTTTAAATGCTTCCAAATATTCTTTATCATTTCTTTTGGACATTAGATCATCTCTAAGATTACCAGTTTCTTTTTTATCAATTTCTTGTTTAGCACCCGGTGAAAATGAAGAAATGCTTCTGCTTATAGGTGCAGATACTTTGCTTCTTGAACCACCTCTAAACATTTTTGTTGAGATTTTACCTTTAGCAATGTTTTTTAATTTTGCTTTTACTTTACCTTTTTTTTCTTTCTTTTTTTTCTTATCGCTCATTTTAATCCTCTTTTGGTTGTGATTCCTCAAGTTGTCCACTCATACCGTGTTGGACAAGAAGGGAATCTAAAATCTCGTCCTTATCAGTAGATGTCTGTAATGTCTCTTGTTGACGTTGCATCATTTCTTGTTGCTGACGTTTTTGTTCCATTATTTCATCTAATATCTCTTGAGAGATGTCTTTTTGTGTCCATCTCCAAAACTGTTCTGGTGTTAGTAGCCCAAGCTGTACTAAGTTTAATGCTTGGTCAAATCTACTTGCACGATTCTCCGGCATACTTGAACCGGGAACATATTTAAAATCCATATCTGTATCTAATTCATATGGAGGTATAGAATAAAACTCATACTGTCCATTAGTATCAGAAAATGTTCTAATCTCTAAGTTTTCTTCAGAGTTATATTTAAGCATTGAAAGTGTATGCTTATATAAGCTAATTACTGCATCTTGACCAACTTCACGTTCTTTAGTACGAATAACTTGCTGTGATGCTTCTTGTAACTGACTTATAGCAGTTCCAGATGTTACACCAGAAGGATTTCTTCCTTGAGTTATATCGTGTACTCCACTTACTTGATCAGATAACTGTATTAAACTTTGAGCCATCGGCAGTGAAGATGCACTTATGTTCCCAGCTGGTAATCTACTCACACCCTCGTGAGGACCATTAGTATAGAAGACTTGACCCGGTTTATCAGTGGGTCTATTAGAATACGTCTTCATCATTGATTTGTTCATTACAATTGATGGATTTCCGTGATATATCAAATTATCCAACGACTGTGAAAGAACAATTGATGTACTAACAGCTAAGGACTCTATAACCTCTGGCTCTCCCTTACCCCATATAGTATGAGGGGAGGCATAATTTTTAAACATTACAAGTGGAATAAAGTCATATGGTGACTCTTCTTTTTGTAATAATGTGTGTCCACACCAAGTAGCAAGACAAAGTTTATCGCCTTCAAAGTACCAAGCCTCTTTTAATAATGCTTGACCCTCTCCATAAGACTCATTTCCTTTACCATCATCTACTGGTGATTTACTATCTAATTCTAAATCTGATGTTTTATCTGTTGCATATTTATCGTCATACTTAACAAAAGAACGATATTCATTTAATTTACCCTCTGGTTTAATTTCCTTATTTGGAAACATTTCTTTTATTTCGCTTACATATGTAGGTGTAGCAAATATGACGCATTTAGCATTTTCTACATTTGTAGCTAAAGGATCAAAGAAAACTGTAAAAGGGTCTGGTACTTTAAACTCTATTTTACCTTCGTGCATTGCACATTTAATAAAACCATTACCATAGACTAAGCCATCTCTTTTCATTCCAGCAACAGCACGAGATGCTTTACGTTTTTCCATTTCAGCATCTACAACCTCTTGAGTCATTCTTGCACTTTCTACTTGTGACTCTTTTCGAGGCATTACGTCAACCTTAGGATTTCTGTCAGTTAAGATTGAGTAAATAGTTTCAATAGTAGAGTGTACAAAGTTAGGCTCTACACGAGACTTATATTTAGGCAGTTTAAATGGTTTTAGAAACTTACCAGCATATAACTCCTCATTACGTCTCCAGCGAGGTACTTTTAATTTTTTAGCTTCTTTTGATGCACTAAACTTCTCCTCTAAGTACTTTATAAGTTTAAACTCTTCTGGAGCAGTGTATTTTTTAGCTTGTACATCTAAAGGCTCATTTGTTGTTTTAGGGTATTTCATTGATCTCCTTATGGTCGTCCACCACCAATACTATCTGGGGTATTTTGCACAAAGTCCTCATCATCCTCGTAACTCTTTATTCTACCAAGAATACCTTTTTTAGGAAAAAGTCCCAGTTTTATTAATTTTTTAAGTTTTTTCTTTCTTTTATTTTTCATTCTTTTGTTTCGCTTTATATTTTTTGCCTCTCCAGATAAAGGTCGCATCTTTACCATATTCTTTTCTGATGAATTTAAATGCCTCACCAAAAGTCTTTTCATCACCAGCTACATAATCCCTTTTACCTCCGGGTTTATCTGGTTTACCTTTTGCAAACATCTCTAAAGTCTTTTTGTCTAAGGCTAATTTTTTTAATTTCTCTTTTCTACTCATTTAAACTCCCAGTTAAATTTTTTCGCTTTAGGCTCTAATAATTGCCTATACTTAATCTCGTCACTTGTTAATGCTTTTCGAGGCTTATTAGGTGCTTGTATGTGTGTTAAAGCATACCTTAAAGCATCCATTATATGGTCTTCTAATGTCGTATCTATATCCTCTGGTCTTTTAGCATCACATATCATATCTGGTATAGTCCTTGTAAGATTAGGACACGTTCCATTTATAATGTAAAAGTTCGGATTCACATCATTAGAGTAATGCATTAGTTGTGCTATGTTCCTCCAACCATTAACCCTATCATTATTCGCTGGTTGTAAGTTCGGCACAAGTGGTCTTGATACATCACCAATTAAAGCATTAGCTATACTTCTATCACTATACATCTGTGTAGAAGGGTTATTCCAAGACATAGGATTACGAGTCCACATTGAAGGGTCACCAAGCGACATTGTAACCTCTTCTTCAGTCATCTTATTAATGAGTTCTGCCCATTCCATAGGATGCTTCTCTCTACCATATAACTCTCTATAACAAAAAACCTTATTACTTGGTGTGACCTCTACCCATATTGCTCCAAATGGTGCAGAATAACCCCAGTCAATACCAATATACCTATTGTTGTATTCCTCTCCATATCCCATTGTCTTAGCCTTTTCCTCACTAATACAATGTATACGAGGGTCAAACTCCTTGAAATACTGACCAGCAAATACCTCCCAATCACCATTCCTCCAAGCACTTCTCATTGGCTCTGGAAGAGCATCTAAGAACTTGACATAATCTGGGTCAAGACGTTTAAGAGTAGGATTATCATCAATAGTAGCTGGTATGTATATTCTCTTCCTACCACTTATTTCATCCCCAAATGCTACATTACTCTTCTTGACATTTATCTTAAACCTCTTCTTAATCCACTGATGACCAGCACCACCCGGATTACAAGTAAGGAATATCTGTGGCTTTATACTTGTCGTCGATCTCACCGAAGAGATTAATTTCAAGTATGCATCCTCTGTTGGTATTTGACCTAATTCCTCGATTAAAAGTCTGTGTATTTCCCAACCTTGGAATTGTGTATATGACTCTTGTTGACTAAGATGTCCAGTATATATCTTTGCTCCAGATGGAAACTTAAATACTGCTGGATTACCACTACAAGTTGCAGTCTTAAATAACTGCCTTGCTCTGTCTAACCAATTCCTCAAATCACTATAGTTACGTCTGATACACAATCCTACATAATTTGGGTCTTCTACACCCTTTAAAAGCCATACTATACCAGCATCTGTTTTACCACCACCACGTACAATAATCTCCCTCGTGATCACCGAGGGAGTAGTCAAGCACCCCCATATAAGACCTCATACACTGATTCATTAATACTTAAAGCCAATGTTTGTTGTCCTTTATGGGGAGTCCATAATGCCCTTTCTGTATTCACTTCTGTCTCTATTTGGTCACTCAAAAAGCAATCCTCCTCTAATAATCAGTGGATAAATTATCCAAGACTATTCTGATTCTGGTTCAGATTGAGGAGGTAAAATGACAACACCAGTGTCATTATCTGAACC
>VTLG01015850.1_pt1 | contig 18881 bp, 28 predicted proteins | sample 4694571 | NCBI WGS metagenome assembly VTLG01 (sample SAMN12604809, study PRJNA352737) | marine metagenome | biome: ENVO:00000447; feature: ENVO:00000209|ENVO:00000569|ENVO:01000036; material: ENVO:00002151; isolation source: viral sequences binned using virsorter ...
GAACAAGACTCAATGTCAGATATGGCAATGGAACGTGCTTATGATTGGTATACATCTGGTCCACGACAGAGGTTACAACCTGGTGGATCTATATTGATGGTTATGACGAGATGGGCAGAAGATGATTTAACGGGTAGATTATTGAAGGCTCAAACTGAACCAAAAGCTGATAAGTGGCGACAGATTTCATTTCCCGCGATCCTCGACTCAGGGAACCCAGTATGGCCAGAGTATTGGGAGTTAGAAGAATTAGAAAAGATCAAGTCAAGTATTCCTATTCGTAACTGGTCAGCTCAGTATATGCAAAATCCAACGAGTGAGGAAGGTGCAATTTTAAAACGAGAGTGGTGGCAACCGTGGAGAGGTGAGAGTTTACCTAATTTGATGCATGTGATTCAGAGTTATGATACAGCCTTTAGTAAAAAAGAAACAGCGGATTATTCTGCGATTACGACTTGGGGTATATTTTTTCCAGAAGAGGGTGGGGCACCGCATATGATTTTATTAGATGCCATTAGGGGTAAATTTGATTTTCCAGAATTAAAAGCAGTGGCATTAGATGCGAATAAGTATTGGGAACCAGAAACGACAATTATAGAACAAAAAGCCAGTGGTGAACCTTTGACACAGGAGTTTAGACGAATGGGTATACCTGTGATACCTTTTGTTCCTAGTAAGGGTAATGATAAATATACGAGAGTGAATGCTTGTGCACCTGTGTTTGAAAGTGGACAGGTGTGGTTTCCTTATGGTGAAAAATTTGCAGATGATGTAATTGACGAATGTGCATCGTTTCCTAATGGTGCACATGATGATTATGTTGATTCAACTACACAGGCTGTGTTAAGGTATAGGCAAGGGAACTTTATTGAGTTATACTCAGACTATGTTGACAACGAAGATTTACCCCCTAAAGAATATAGGTACTACGAATGAGTGAAGAGTCAGAAGATAAACAAAAACAAGCTAAAAAGATATCCGCGCTAAGTAATATTTTTGGAACACCTGGTAGTTTATTTGATTTAATTAATTTTAATAAAAAACCAAGACGAAGATCACCAAGAGGTGAAAGTGTTACAACACAACTGAGACGATTTAAAACAAGACCTGTGAAAGAAAACCCAGAGTTTGATATTGTGGGTAGGCAAGTTCCTGACATTGAAAAACAAGTAAGGACAGATGTGTTACAAAATCTTAGTAATCTTGACCCTAAAATGGTAGAACCTAGATTAAAAAGAATGTCAGCAGAACTACAAGATTTGAGAAAGACGATAGCTCCAGCCAATAAAGGTACTTTTGTTAATGTTAAAACAAAATTAGGACGGACTAAAAAAACAAGGATTACATAATGGATGATGAAGACAATCTGGAAGAACAGGTCAATCCTGTAGACGTGGAAGTTGAAGAACCTACTGATGCGATCGTAGAAGAAGACGCGGCACCAGAAGAAGATAATTTCTATAAAAACTTAGCTGAGGATATGGACGACAGAGCCTTGACCGCTTTATCAAGTGACTTGGTTACAGAATTTAAAAAAGATAAAGAGTCAAGAGGAGATTGGGAAAAAGGGTATACATCAGGATTGGACTTACTAGGATTCAAGTATAGTGATGAAGGTCAGCCTTTCAAAGGTGCGAGTGGCGTGACCCATCCTTTATTATCCGAGTCTGTTACACAATTTCAAGCACAAGCTTATAAGGAGTTACTACCACCCGATGGTCCTGTAAGAACACAAGTGGTCGGTGACACGAGTAAACCTAAACAAGAACAAGCTCACAGAGTTCAAGAATTTATGAATTATATGGTTATGGACAAGATGGAGGAATACACTCCAGAGTTTGATCAACTGTTATTTTATTTACCTTTAGCAGGAAGTGCGTTTAAGAAAATTTATTATGATGAAATAAGACAAAGGGCAGTAAGTAAATTTGTACCCGCAGAAGATTTAGTGGTTCCGTATTATGCAACAGATCTTATGGATTGTGAAAGAATTACACACATTATTAAAATGACTGAAAACGATGTGTTGAAGAAACAAAAAACAGGGTTTTACAGGGACGTGGAACTTGCATCTACACAAGAAGAAGATGATATTCAGAATAAATACGATGAAATTGAAGGGGTCTCGGACCAAGGACCACGGGACTATCAGTTTAATGTGTTAGAAATGCATGTTGATTTAGATTTAGATGAGTATGAAAAGCAGAATGATGAAAAAAATGTTAAAGTTCCTTACATTGTAACGATTGATGAAGGCTCACAACAGGTTTTAAGTATCTATCGCAATTTTTCGCCTGATGATGAAACACTAAAACGCAACGAATACTTCGTTCACTACAAATTTTTACCAGGTTTAGGGTTTTATGGTTTTGGTTTGATACATATGATTGGTGGTTTAGCTAAAACGGCTACGTCTGCACTACGACAATTGCTTGATGCGGGTACTTTGAGTAACTTACCTGCTGGTTTTAAGTCACGAGGACTAAGAATTAGGGATGATGACCAACCTTTTCAGCCCGGAGAGTTTAGAGATGTTGATGCACCAGGTGGAAATATTAAGGATCAGTTTCAAATCTTACCTTTTAAAGAGCCAAGTGGTACACTTTTCCAACTTTTAGGTTTTGTAACGCAAGCAGGACAAAAATTTGCGGCTATTGCTGATATGGCAGTGGGAAATGATGCGCAAAATAGAGCAGTGGGCACGACAATTGCCCTTCTGGAACGTGGTTCTAGGGTAATGAGTGCTATTCACAAAAGATGTTACTACTCTATGCGACAAGAATTTAGATTATTAGCAAAAGTTTTTGGAACATACCTCCCTCCTTTGTATCCGTACAACGTTTATGGTGGAAATAGGCTAATTAAGGTTGCAGATTTCAGTGAGGATGTAGATGTTATTCCTGTTGCAGATCCAAATATCTTTTCTATGGCACAAAGAGTGACTTTAGCGCAAACTCAGTTGCAAATTGCTCAAAGTGCACCACAAATGCACGATGTTAGAGAAGCCTTTAGACGAGTTTATGAATCTTTGGGTACAAAAAGGATTGATGAACTGTTAAAACCAGAAAAACCTGTGATTCCTAAAGATCCTGCAATTGAAAATGCAGAAGCTTTACGAACTGAGGTACCAACAGCGTTTCCTCAACAAAATCACGATGCGCATATACTATCACATGCAGCATTTATCAAAACAAGAATGGTACAGATTAATCCTGTAGTCTATGCTTTACTTCAAGCCCATATTTCAGAGCATTTATCTATGAAAGCCAGAGCACAAGTGATTGCGATAATTGCTACACAACGACCTGATCTTAAAGCATTACAAGAAACTGAGCCTGCGGCATTTCAAATAGAGTTTGATTCTATGGTGGCATTACGTGTTATGGAATTAACAACTGAATTACAAAATGCAGAACAGATGACAGAAAAAGGTGATCCGTTAGTTGAATTAAAACAAAGAGAATTAGATTTAAGAGCTATGGATATGCAAAGACGCGGTATGGAATTTGGTGCACAAGAAAACAGAAAAGTAAGTGAGTTTGATCAGCGCATTGATTTAGATAAAATGAAACGTGAAGATGCAGAAGCATCATCTAAAGAAAGAATCAGAGTAGCTGATGAAAAATTAGGATTAAACGCAATAAAGATAGCCAATGACGCAGCGAAACAAAACAGGTAAACGATTTGGTCCCCCACCAGAAAGAGGTCCACAGCCACAAGGTATGAATGGAGGTAGACTTGTTGAACCTAAATTAAAAAAAAGAAAAAGGTATGGAAATCGTTCTGAATATTCAAAAACAATAAAGACTGATAAAGGATATACGAATGTGCCTTCAATGTATGGTGGTCAAGAGTATAACGAAGATTTTTTAACTGAAATGTATAAAGATAATAAAATAGACCCTGAAACAGGGAGAAGAGTTAAAACTTATAAAACACCTGAAGAAGCAACAGTTGCAGCTAAACGTAGATCTAGTAGATTAAGTGAGGGGGGTTCTAGCCAAGGAGAAAGGTTTGTTAAATTTTTTGGAAGGCAATTTAATCAAAACAAAGATTTTGTAATCAAAGAAGCTATGACAGGCTTATTGAAAAAAGATTTTCAACAACGTTTTAAAAATATAATGAATCAAGCGCAAAAAGACTTTTATGCAGAAGAGGGTATTACACCTTACAAAATGAATTTTGTAGCTTACAATCCCAAAAAAGAAGAAACAGGAATTACCTCAAAAGAAACTATGGGACTTAAAAAAGGAGGATTTGGTTGCCCACATCGTGAAAATGGTGTAAAAAGTGATATAAAGGGAATATCAAAAATCCAAGTAAAAGGTAAGAAGTTCATAGGAGTAAAGTGATAAAAGGTGATTCAACAGAATACCATTTAATAACAAAAGAGATTGGTAAACTTAAATTAGATCAAGTTACTTTATCTTGCGAGATTGGGCTAAGGGAAGGGTTGGGTTCTAAAATTATTATGGATGCTATCTTAGATAGTAAGCCAAAACTATTTAAGCACATAGCTATTGATCCTTATAATAACCTAAATTACCAACACTACGATAAATCAAATAAATATACTGCTGATTATACAGAAGAAATGAAACAAAAAACAGTTTCGTATCTGTATCAAAACTATCCTGAATTTGATTTTTACCATATGACTGATGATTATTACTTTAAAACTATGGGCGAAGGACATCAGTTTATTATTAATCAAGAACTTATGTTATTTGGTTTGTATCAGGTTGTTCATTTAGATGGGCCGCATACAACTACAGCTGTTCTTAATGAATTAAGTTTTTTTATTCCAAGAATGGCATCAGAGGGTTTAATTATTGTTGACGATTACCAACACCTCCAGATGGGTATTGTGGATATGCTCCTAAAGACTTATAATTTTAATGTTGCTGAGAAAGGCGACAATAAAATCATTTTTAAAAAGGAGATATAATGTTTACAGCAATAATTGGTCCTGTTGCAAGTTTGGCAAAAACTTGGATTGAAGGCAAACAAAAAAAAGCGCAACTTAAATCACAAGTAGAGTTAACAAAACTAGAAGCCACAAAATCAAAAATTGAACAAGATGGTTCTTGGGAAGATAAAGCTATGTCAGCATCAGACAATTCGTGGAAAGACGAAGCTTGGACCCTAACCTTTATTTTTATACTTTTTGCCTCATTTTTTCCTGCACTTCAACCTTATATGCAACAAGGGTTTTTGTTTTTAAAGAACGATTGTCCTGATTGGATATCGTATGGTATGCTTGCCAGCATTGCGGGATCTTTTGGCCTAAAAGGTATTGCCAAGATAAAAAAATAAATTAGAATACTTTAAGTGGACTGCGGTCGCAACGACAACCAGCACTTCTAACGATGGAGATAATTATGTGGTCAAAGCCTATAATTACAGAAATTTCTGTTGGTCTTGAGATTAACAGTTATGCCTGTGCTGAGAAATAGTATTGTGGGAGCATTCTTGCTCCCCTTACTTTGTAATCCATCATTGGCAAAGAATTATAAGTGGTCTGGTAAAGGACAATTATACGATCAAAGAAATCAGTATTATGTTACTTGCAGACTGAATAAAGAAAAAAGAGTTGATCCTTTTTTTGGTGAAGACTCCGTAAAATGTTTTTACGCGTGTACAGATAAAGACGATATGGTCGTAACCACACACAGTGACCATGTATGTGAAAAACAAATACAGAGTCCTCGGGGAGAAAAAAGAGATTGGCGAAACAGATTAAAATATTAACATTGAAAGATAACAGTGGGTCACGTTTCCCAAGACCTAAAGGTAGGAACATAGAATATAAGAACCCGGTTTTGTATTATGGTAAAAAAATTTCATAAAGTAGAAGTTGTATTTGTAAAAAGAAAAAAAAGAAGGTATAACAAAAATGGGCTTACACACAGAAAAAAACTGGGACCTAAGTCACATTTAAGATATGCTTGATATTCAAACAATACAGACAATTAGACATTATATCAGAAAAGAAATTGATAAAACTAAAGATCATATATGCTATGGTATAGACAAATTAGAGAATCTACATTATGCTAAGGGCAAGCTCGCAGCACTAGAAGCTGTGCTTCAGGATCTAAAAGACCTGCAAAATAGAGAGGACGATGTAGATGACATTGATCAAACCTGATAACAAAATTGTTATGCCTGAAAAGGATAATGATGACGAACCCTTAGTTCCAAAGGGTCCAAAAGAAGTGGAACAATATCTCAAACTTTTACCAAAACCTGTAGGATATAGACTTTTAGTCAGACCTTACCAACCTAAGCAAAAAACTAAAGGTGGTCTTTATTTAACAGAGAAAACTCTTGAAACTCAACAACTTACTACTGTAGTAGGTTTTGTGGTGAAGATGGGTGATCTTTGTTACAAAGATAAAAACAAATTCCCTACTGGCCCTTGGTGCAAGGAGGGACAGTTCATTGTATATGGACGATATGCTGGTGCTCGTTTTAAAACAAAATATGGTGAGCATCGCATTTTAAACGATGATGAAATCATTGGAACTATTAACAAACCCGAGGATATCCTCGCTTTATTCTAAGGAGTAAATATGCAAGAAGAAAATAAAGTAGAATTAGATACAGATGACGTTAAAGAAGAAGATGTATCTATAGAAGAAAAACCTAAAGAAGAAAAGCCAGAGAAGGTTGAAGTTGATTTAGGTTATTCAGATCCAATTAAACAGGAAACAAAAGCAAAAGTTGTTGAAGAAGAAAAACCTCAACAGGAAGAAAAAAAAGAAACTGAAGATAATCTTCAAGAAGTTTCTCAAAATGTGCAAAAAAGAATAGATCAATTGACACGAAAAATGAGAGAAGCTGAGAGAAGAGAAAAAGCAGCTATTGATTTTGCAAAAGGATTACAAAAAAAATATGACACAACAGATAAAAAGTTATCGTCTGTTGATGATAGTTATTTTAAAGAATTTGAAGCTCGTGTTGATGCGCAAAGAGAACAAGTCAAAACAGCTTTGAAAAGTGCAATTGAAAACAATGACACAGATAAAATTATGGAAGCTAATGATAAGCTTACTCAATTAGCTGTTGAAAAAGAAAAAGCAAAAATACATACTGCACAAAAAGAAGAAAAAAAGAAACAAGTTGAAGAAACACCTAAACAAGAAACACAAGCCCCTGCTCAGGCTCCTGCTCCTGCTCAACCAGCAAGTCCAAGAGCACAAGAGTGGGCAAAAGAAAATGAGTGGTTTGGTAGTGATAAAGTTATGACCAGTGCCGCTTTTGGGGTTCATCAAGATTTAGTGTCGCAAGGGTTTGACTCAGAGTCTGATGAATATTACAATGAGATAAACAAACAAATGAGGGATTACTTCCCAAATAAGTTTGCTAGTGAAAAGAAACCCGTTCAAACTGTTGCCTCTGCGGGGCGTAAACAGGAAGGACGCAGGACTGTGAAACTCACTCGTTCACAGGTGGCTATTGCCAAAAAATTAGGAGTGCCACTAGAAGAATACGCAAAATTCGTGAAGGAGTAAAAAAATGAATGATAAATTAAAAAGAACCTCACGCGTGTCACAAGAAACTAAACCATCAAGGAATAAGCCTTGGGCACCTCCATCAAGTCTAGATGCACCCCCTGCACCAAAAGGTTATGTGCATAGGTGGATAAGGACAGAATTTATGGGTCAAGAGGATACAGGTAATGTATCCAAGAAACTAAGAGAAGGATGGGAATTTGTGAGAGCAGAAGAAATCAAAAACACTCTTGGTGATCACGACTTTCCTGTAATTCGTTCTGGAACTTATCAGGGGTTAATTGGGGTTGGTGGCCTTGTGTTGGCAAGGATACCTGAAGAAATTGTTGAATCACGCAAGCAGTATTTCCAAAAAGTTACTGCTGACCAAGTTAAGGCCGTAGATCAAGATATTTTAAGGGAACAACGACCAGAGATGCCTATTAATGTTAATAGACAATCTCGTGTAACTTTTGGTGGTGGTCGTAAGTCAGAATAATTTTTTGATAAAAGCCATCGCTGTAATATAAATGCCTTAATAAGGAGATTATAAAATGGCAAATGTTAGTGAAAAGTTTGGTCTAAGACCTTATAAATCGCTTAATGGTGCTCCGTGGAATAATGCTCAGAACAGGTATACTATTGCAAGCAATTATGGTACAGCAATTTTCCAAGGTGATTTGGTAGTTCCTGTAGCGGCAGGAAACATTGAACGTTATGATGTTACTGCAAGTTCAGGTGCTGTAAAACCTATCGGTGTTTTCAATGGTGTATTTTACACTGATCCTACTACGAAGAAACCAACATTTAGTAATTATTATCCTGGCAATATAGTCGCCAGTGATATTGTTGCTAATGTAATTGATGATCCTAATACGTTGTTTTTAGTTGATTCAGACGAAGCTATGACAAGAGCAGGTCTGTTCATCGGCTACAAAACTACAAACGTAACTGGGAACACAGCAACCGGTATATCCAAAGTGCAACTAGATACCAGCACTGCGGACTCTACGAATGCAATTCCATTGCAGACAGTAGATATAAGCCAAGATATTAACAATGAGGATACTGCTTCAGCAAATACAAATGTTGTAGTCAGAATTCAAAACCATTTTCTGAATCCGCCATCAGCGGCTGCAGATACTGGGGTATAGGGAGATAAAATATGGCTATTTCAAGATCACAACTGGTCAAAGAGCTAGAGCCTGGTTTAAATGCTCTCTTTGGCTTAGAATATAATAGGTACGAAAACGAACACGCTGAAATCTTTGTATCAGAAGCATCAGATAGAGCTTTTGAAGAAGAAGTGATGCTGACAGGTTTTGGTAGTGCACCAGTAAAAAGTGAAGGTAGTGCGGTTACTTTTGACCAAGCAACTGAATCTTTTACTGCAAGGTACACTCACGAAACTATTGCAATGGCATTCGCTATCACTGAAGAAGCGATTGAAGATAATCTGTACGACAGATTAGCTGCTCGTTATACAAGAGCCTTAGCTCGTTCTATGGCTAATACTAAACAAGTAAAAGCTGCAAATGTATTAAACAATGCATTTAACTCCAGTTTTGCAGGTGGCGATGGTGTTGAATTATGTTCAACAGCTCACCCAATTGCTACTGGCGGCACATTCAGAAATGAATTGTCTACTGCGGCTGACCTTTCAGAAACATCACTTGAGCAGTCTTTAATTGACATTGCTGCATTTGTTGATGAAAGAGGACTTAAAATTGCAATGCAGGGAGTTAAATTGGTTATTCCAAAAGAACTTCAGTTTACTGCTGAAAGAATTTTAAGATCTCCACAAAGAGTAGGTACTGCTGATAATGACATTAATGCTATGGCTTCTATGGGTATGATCCCACAGGGTTATAGAGTTAATCACTATCTAACAGATACTGATGCTTTCTTCATTATGACAGATGCGCCTAACGGAATGAAACAATTCGTTAGAAGTCCTGTTAAAACTGCTATTGAAGGTGACTTTGATACAGGTAATGTTAGATTTAAAGCAAGAGAAAGATATTCTTTTGGATTCTCTGATCCAAGAGGTATTTTTGGTTCACCAGGAGCCGCTTAAATTTTTTAACATAAAAATAAAGGAGGGGACTTACGAGTCCCCTTTTTTTTTGTATAATATAAACACCAAGATAATATAAATTGGATATAGACTGACTTGGCAGACACCCTAGAGGACTATATCTTTTAACTAGGAGAAAAAATGGCAGGAGTGCATTTTACAGGACCTATTCTTTTCGCAGGAAAAAATAATGAAAAGAAATGGTTTGAAAACTTACCAATTGATAAAAACCCAGATTACGTAGTTTATTTTGATGACTTTGATAGAATTGGATTTGATTCTAATACAGGGCACAGATGGACTGTCGTAAAAGATTCAGGCGCGTCTGTAGCAATTGCAGCAGATCAACTGAATGGTTTAGTAAACTTAAACTCAACAGCAACAACAGATAATGATGGTGCTTCTATACAAAAGAATGAAATTTTTCAGGTTCAATCTGATAAAGCCCTTTGGTTTGAAACTAAAGTGAGAACATCTGATGTAACTGACACTGATCTTTGTTTTGGTTTAACTGTTAACTTTGCAACAAATCCTGAAGCTATGCTTACAGCAGCAGACAGAATTGTGTTTCAAAAAGATGATGGAGATGCATCACTTCTTTGTAAAACTGAAAAAGATGGCACAGAAACTTCAACAGATTCTGGCATTGATATGGAAAACGATACGGATGTAACATTAAGTATTCGTTGTCAGAGCACAGGAAAAGTTGACTTTTTTGTAAATAGAAAATTGGTTGCAACACACACAGATAATATTCCAACTGATGAAATTTTAACAATAGCGGCAATGTCTTTATCAGGTAATGCTACTGGCACTAAAGTTACATCAATTGATTATATGTTTGCTGCATCTGACAGATAGGAGTTATTATGGGTTTACAATTACAAGTCAAAACTTTTGTACCTGTAGCGGCTTCCACTACGGCATTGGGGGCTGCTCAGACAGTATCAGGCGCTGCTAATTTTACCCTTACTTCAGCTGCAACAAATGGTACTTATGCAAATGCTAATACTGCTCCAAAAGTGTCATTTACATCTAGTGGTAATATATCTGGTGTAAATTTTACTGTAACAGGCACAGATGTTAATGGAGATGCACAAAGTGAAGTTATAGCAGGACCAAATTCTACCACTGTTTTTACTACTTTGTTTTATAAATCAGTAAGTCAGGTAGCAACTAATGGATCTGTTTCAACTAATACTTCTATAGGTCACTCCAATCATGTGACAGGAGTAATTTTTGCTGGTAGAACGAGAGTAAAAGGAATGCAGATTACTACAGGTGGAACTATTGACACTATTGCATTTAAAAATACTTCTCCAGCAGGAACAACTTTATTTTCTTTTTTAGTTGCTACAACAACTAAAGATTATATAGAGCCTTACATTCCTGACGATGGTATTTTGTTTAATGCAGGAGCTTATGTTGATATACCTGCAGGTTCTGCAGGAAGTGCAACAGTTTACTATGGATAATTATGTTTTAGATTTATTAGGTCTTAAAGCAGGAGGAATGCCTGCTCGTAATAAAAAAAATTATAGACCTACTAAATCTGGAGCGGGAATGACTGAAGCTGGGGTGAAAGCGTACAGACGCAAAAACCCTGGCTCCAAGTTAAAAACAGCAGTAACTGGTAAGGTAAAGAAAGGAAGTAAAGCATCAAAACGTAGAAAATCGTTTTGTGCAAGAAGTGCAGGACAAGCAAAAATGCATAATATTAATTGTAAAAAAACGCCAAACAAAAGAATTTGTCAGGCGAGAAGGAGATGGAAATGTTAGAAAAGATCAAAATGTATAAAGATATGATAAAAGACTTGTATGTTACTAATAAAGACCTTATAGTGATTGTATTATGCGGTTTATTAGTGATATCCTGGATACTTTAGTAACCTTAATTTTATTCATAGGTTTTTTATTTTTCTTTTCAATATGGGGTGTTTGGGCAATAATTAGTTGGCCTATAGACAAGGTGCATAATGTATTTATCAAAAAACTTTACACTAACTGAATTAATTAAATCACAAACAGCGGTGCGTTTGGGTATTGACAACAATCCTAGCAGCCAACAAATATTTCATCTACAAAATTTGTGTGAGAATGTTTTACAAAAAATTAGAGACAGGTTTGAAAAACCTGTAATTGTAAGTTCAGGATTTAGGTCAATTGAACTTTGTCAAGCAATTGGAAGTTCATCAAAATCACAACATGCAAAAGGTCAAGCTGCGGATATTGAAGTGTTGAGTGTAGACAATAAAGTTTTAGCTGATTGGATAAAAAATAATCTTATTTTTGACCAACTAATATTGGAATTTTATAAAGAATCTGATCCACAAAGCGGTTGGATTCATGTATCTTATATTAATGATAAACCAAGAAAAGAAGCTTTAAAAGCTTTTAAAGATAAAGGAAAGACGAGGTATTTTCCATGGTCATAGGTAGAAGTCAAATGAAACAACAAATTGAGAAGCCCCCACAAAAACGTAAGTATGCAAAGACTAGAAAGAAGAAAAGAAAGGTGTTAAGATAATGAAAGACGATATTATAAATGCTTTAGTAAAAGTTTATGAGGCTAATATTGAAAAGGCTAATGCAACTATAAAAATTTACTTAAATAGTTCTGTTGGCATAGGGGAACACCCTAACATAATAGACGAAATAGACAAACAAGTAGATATTGTGTCAACTAACGAACATAAAATTGATATTATAAAAACATTTAGAGATGCAGATAACTAAAAACATAATAAAATTTAACAATTTTCTTGTACGTATTCCAACGGAAACTAAACGAGTTTGGGATTTGTCTGAGAACAGATGGGGTTACAAATATGACAAAACTATGTGCTAGAGGCAAAGCTGCAGCTAAAAGAAAATTTAAGGTATATCCTTCAGCTTATGCAAATGCATATGCATCAAAAATCTGTGCGGGTAAAATCAAAGACCCAAGTGGTGTAAAAAGAAAAGATTTTAAAGGGCCTAAACCAACATCAGCAAAGGAGGGAATGATGACTGAAATAGAAAAAGAAGCACAAAAAAGGAAAGATATTAAAAAAACAAGAGATATGCTTATGAAAGCAAGAGAAGAAGGTGGTCGTTTTTCTCAATCAGATATAGATATTGCTACTAAACAAGCTAAGGAGTTACGTAAATCTGGTAGAGAAACAGGTGGTCGTCAGTCATCAACTGATGATTCATTTGTAAAAGAATATAAAAAACTTAAAAAAGTTTATGATAAAAAAACAAAAACAAATGTATTTCAAACGAAAAAGATTATCTCAGAAAACCCCTCTAGGTATACACCATCCAATAGGGGAGTTAGTGACGCACTTTTAAATAAACACAAAACTAGAGAAACAGGTGGTAGATTATCAGTTAGTGATGTAGAAAAACTTATGGATGCTATGCCAAAATATAATGTTGGTGGTCACAGTGTCATGGGTTCACCAGTATCTGTTGATGTTGATGGTGATACATTAAGCAATCCCTCTGCGTCCGCTTACTACAAAGATTTATTAAAGTAATGGGTTTAAAGAAGTGGTTTTCAGAAAATTGGGTTGACATTGGTGCACCCAAAAAAGGTGGTAAACATCAAAAGTGTGGACGAAAAAAAGCAAGTGGATCTAAACGAAAATATCCAAAATGTGTTCCTGCTTCAAAAGCAGCGAGAATGACAGAATCACAAAAACGAAGTGCGGTGAAAAGAAAAAGAGCAAAAGCTCAAGGAGTAGGTGGTAAACCTACAAATGTAAAGACATTTGCTAATGAGGGTGAATTTGCAACTAAACAAAAAAAGAAAAAAACATATTCATTAAAACCTAAATATGATTTTAGCGAAGTAAATTTAGGCGATGTCAAAACAAGTTTTAAAAGACCTGCCTTAGAATTAAAAAAAAAAAATAAAAAATTACCTGATATTTCCGTAGAGTTATATAAAGAATTCACTGATGTAACAACACCTTATTATGAAGATAAAAAACAATCTAAAGGTGTTGTTGGTAAGGTAGGGGGAAAATATGGTAGAGTGCGAGGACAGATTGCTAAAGATAATAAGACAGGAAAAATTTCAAAACAACTAAGCATTGAAGGTAATTTTGAGTTTGCAGAAGGTGGCTTGATAAGTAAGTACTATAAGGATATACTTTAATTATGAAAAAAGAATTAAAAAATCCTAAAAAAGCTGATTTAGATAAAGACGGTCAATTAACTGGCTATGAGGAAAAAAGAGGTATGGCTATTGAAGAAGCTATGAGTGTTAAAATGGGTTCTTTAATATTGGCATCAAATGGTGAGCTTGTTCCTTATAGAGAGTTTAAAAAAAGAAAATTAGAACAGGATTTTGAGAAAGGTAAAGAAAAATTTTTTAAAGATGCTGAAAAAGAAGTGTCAAACATTAAAGGCACAAAAAATGAAAAATATGAAAGAGCTAGTACAATACAGAAAGATAAAAAGGCTTTAAAAGGGCTTAAAGGTAGAGATATTCTTAAAAATGTTGACCCCAAAACATACGCTGATGAATTTAAACCAAAAAAACCTAGTAAACCTTCACTTACTTTACGAGCAGCTAGAGCATTTCCAAAAGTAGGTATTCCCGGAGCAATTGTTGGCTTAGGTCTTTTAGGCTACGAGGCTTATCAGGGATATAAGTCAGGTAAAAAATATTTGGAAGAGAAAAAAAATAAAAAAAGCATAGGTGGTTTGGCTGTAAAAGGCTTTAAAAAGAAAACACCAATTTATTAGGATGAATTATGGCCACATCAGGAACAACTACATTTGATCTCGATATTGACGATATCATTCAAGAAGCATATGAGCGAACAGGCGCTCGCACTAACAGTGGGTATGATTTAAAATCTGCAAGAAGAAGTTTAAATATTCTTTTCAGCGAATGGGGAAACCGCGGAGTTCACTTGTGGAAAGTAGAACTAAAAGAACAATTACTGACAAACGGGACAGCGACTTACACAGCACCAACGAATGCGAATGATATTCTTGAAGCTTATGTAAGTACAACAACAGGTACAACTTCTTCAACAAACGATGTGTCGTTGACAAAGATTAGCAGAAGTGAATATGCGGCTTTACCAAATAAAGGTTCTACTGGACAACCTTCACAGTATTATATTGATAGACAAACAACACCAACAATAACGTTATATCAAACACCAGATGCATCTACTTACAAATATGTTAAATATTATTATTTAAAAAGAATTGAAGATGCAGGGGGTTATACGAATCAAGCTGATGTTGTGTTTAGATTTATACCTTGTATGGTAGCGGGTCTGGCATACTATCTGTCAATGAAGTATAATCCACAAGTAGTACAACAAAATAAATTAATTTATGAGGATGAGTTGTCAAGGGCTTTAAACGAAGATGGACAAAGGACATCTGTTTATATAACCCCTCAAACTTATTTCCCACAAGGAGTGTAATATGAAAGGCATGCGAATATTTAAAAGACAAGGTGGTGGCTATATGTCAGCGCTTGAACAATCTCGCCCTGAACTGTACAAAACAATTAAAGGATATAGAGATAGATTAACATCTTCAGAACAAAAAACTTTTGATAAGCGTGCAGATATTCAATATAAAACAACTTTTAATATGCCTGAACAAATGCGACAGTCTTATTTTAAATCCATTGATAAACAATTTGCTAATCCCTCAGAGGAGCAATTTCAAAAAATAAGACAGGATCTGAAATCAGAAAAATTTACACCTACTCGTCAATATTATGATGAAAGTATGAGGGGCCCAACTAGAACAACAGGTTATTATAGAGATTTATCACCAGAAATAGCTGCTGCAGAAAAAGGATTAAAAGACCTTAAAATCACTGAACAAAAAACAGGAACACGAACACCTTATACTTTGCAGAGAAGCAGTTCAGGTGCTGGTCTTGCAGGATATACACCTCCACCTCCCTCAAAAAAAGTTTATGAATTACCAAAAGGGTACAATAGAGAGTTTAGAACTTCTCAGGGACCTTTTAATACAGGTGGAGGACAAACGGCTTATGGTAGAGCTGGTCAAAATACGGGAGCTTATGGAACATATAACCCTAGTGATTATTATGTACAGGGTGCTCCTGAAAAATACACTTACGATGTTACTCGTGCTCAAAAAGCAGGTGATGCAGAATATGATAAACAGTTGGCTGCTTTAAAAAGATTACGAACTCGTGATAGTTTTAAAAATATGCCACAGTTTACAGGGCAAGGTAATTTAACTACACAAAATGTATATCAACAATTAGGTATGGCAAAAAGTGGTGGTCTAAAAGAAGACATTCAAAAGATTAGAAATAAAAAACAACAATTTTCTAATGGTGGTCGTGCCTCTGTTCGTGGAACAAAGTTTAAAGGGGTATTCTAAATGCCCTATGCTCGTGGTAAATATGCAAAAGCAATTTCAGATCGTTCAGGGATGGCCTTTCCTTACAGAGAAATGGTTAGAGAATGGAATGGATCTTTTGTTCATAAGTCAGAATATGAAGGTAAACAACCTCAGATAAGAAAAAAACACATTACTGCGGATGCAATTGGACTTGCCAATGCCAGAAGTCAAAAATTTCAACAGCCTATACAACCTTTTATAAACGACTCAACCTCAGATCAAACTAAGACCGATTCTGGTGGAGGAGGTCAAGTTGTTGTAAATTTGACATTACCAGGTGATTTTGCTTTTAGAACAGAGGGTTCAGTATCTTTAACTTCAACTGAAGCCAACCCAACATATGGAAGTATGGTACCAGATGATGGTTCTGCTGAAAATAGAAAAAGACAGTTAACTGCTGAAGTTGGTAAAATTGTTGTTGATGCTCTTGCAGTAACAATATTAGCTGTTACTGTGGTAAGCACAGATGATGGCAATAAATATTTCATTGATGGTGTAAGACAAGCAACCCCTAATTTTTTAAGAGGTAATACTTATAGGTTTTCACAACCAGAAAGTGCAAGTGCTCATCCCCTACGTATAAGTACAACAAGCGATGGTACACATAATTCTGGTTCTGCATATACAACGGGGGTAACAACGACTTCAGAATATACACAAATTACAGTAGCCGCAGACGCACCAAGCACTTTATATTATTATTGTAGTATTCATTCAGGTATGGGTGGATCAATAAATGTATCAGGATAAATTATGGCAATCACACATTCAAATTTTTTAACACAAGTAAGAAACTATACAGAGGTAGATAGTAATGTATTGTCAGACACTTTAATAGATCAATTTCTTAGAAATACAGAATTAGATATTGCAGGTAAAGTTGACTATGATGATTTAAGAAAATATGCAACAACCTCAACTATTGCTTCACAAAGATATTTAAGTATGCCCTCTGATCTAATTTATTTACGATCTGTCCAAATAACAAATTCTGGTGTAAGAGATTTTTTAGAAAAAAGAGATACCAGTTTTATATCTGAATTTAACCCATCAGAAACAGAAGCGGCACCAAAGTATTATGCAAATTGGGATGATCAAAACATTGTTTTGGCACCTACTCCAAATAGTGCCTATACGATTCAAATAAATTATATTATTGATCCTCCTCATTTTACATCAACAAACAATACATTTTTGTCAACATACCAAGATCAACTATTGTTGTATGGTGTATTAGCAGAATGTTTTTCTTATTTAAAAGGGCCTATGGATATGTACAAACTGTATTTAGACAAGTATAATGAAAGCACTCAGGGTTTTGCAATGCAACAAATGGGTAATAGAAGACGAGGGCAGTATGAAGAAGGTGTTCCTAGAATTCCCATTCAATCCCCCTCACCTTAAAATGGAGTAAATATGGCAATAACAACTAGTGTAATATGTAATTCTTTTAAAAAAGAACTTTTTGAAGGAACTCATAATTTTAAACAAACTGGAGGCAACTCTTTTAAACTATCTCTTTACACTAATAGTGCTGTTTTAGGTAAATCTACAACAAGTTTTACCACTGATGCGCAAGTATCAAATTCTGGACAGTACGCTAGTGGTGGAGGAGCTTTAGTAAATGGAGGTACATCTTTATCAACAAATACAGCAATTGTAGATTTTGCAGATCGTTCTTTTACTGGTGTGACACTAACAGCACGTGGTGCATTAATTTATAATGACACAGCATCAGGGGATCCTGCTGTTTGTGTGCTAGATTTTGGTGGTGATAAAACAGCTACTTCAGGCACGTTTACTATTCAGTTTCCTGCTTTTAGTTCAAGTGCAGCTATACTAAGAGTTACATAGAGTAGAGTATGTCCAATGGATGGGGACAGCTTACTTGGAGTGAAGGTCTTTGGGGTCAACAGGGTGATCAAATTGTATCATTATCGGGTTTTGCATTAACGTTAAATCTTGGTGGTTTTACTCAAACAACAGTGGCTGAAGCTACTGGCATTGCTCTTACCTCATCTTTAGGAACAGCGGTAGGCTTTACAGATTTTGTAGCTCAGCCAAGTGGGTTGAGTACAACTTTGGGTTTTGGGTCAATAAACTTTTTTAACGACAGTATTGAATCACCCAGTGGAGTTGCTTTAACATCAGCGATAGGTTCTGTAACTACTTTCGCAGATGTTGAGATGGCTATTACAGGATTTGATATAACTGCTTCGCTTGGGTCTATTAATTTAATAAATTGGGCTGAAGTTAATGTAGGCACATCAGTTACATGGACAGAGGTTGATAGAGCGGCATAAATGATTTATAATGTGAACTAATATAAAGGAATAGTATGGCTTCAACATTCTCAACAAGTTTAAAACTAGAATTACAAGCAACTGGCGAAAACGCTGGTACTTGGGGTACAAAAACAAATACAAATTTAGAATTAGTCGAGCAAGCAGTTGGTGGTTATGAGGAAGTATCAATTGCGGGGGGTGCAGGAACTACTGCATTAGCAATGTCAGATGGTTCAGCGTCTAATGCTCGAAATATGGTGCTTAAACTAACAGGAACAATTACAGGAAATAGAATTGTTACTGTTCCTGATAGCATAGAAAAAGTTTACATCGTTTCAAATGGCACCTCAGGTGCACACACAGTTCAATTCAAAACAGCGGGTGGAACAGGATATACTTTTGTTGCTGCTGATAAATCAGTTAGAGTATTATTTGCTGATGGCACAAATATTGTTGATACAGGTATAATTAATACATCTTCTACCGACACTCTTACAAATAAAACATTAACAAGTCCAACTATAAACGGAGCAACTACAACTGGTAGTATTGCCAACTCAGCTACGATTGCAGGTGGCACAATCAGTGCTGTGACATTAACAAAACCTAGGATTGCTGATGCTG
>VTLG01006246.1_pt1 | contig 18872 bp, 31 predicted proteins | sample 4694571 | NCBI WGS metagenome assembly VTLG01 (sample SAMN12604809, study PRJNA352737) | marine metagenome | biome: ENVO:00000447; feature: ENVO:00000209|ENVO:00000569|ENVO:01000036; material: ENVO:00002151; isolation source: viral sequences binned using virsorter ...
GGGCGTTCTTCATCTGGAGTGGCTGCCTCTTCTGAAGCAGTGTCCTTAGGAACGGTAGCTGTTTCTGAATCCTCCTTATCTAACTCCTGTTTATATTTGTTTCGATAGGGAGTCGGTTCTAATAATGATTCCGTTTCATCCTTTGTTTTAACTTGGGGTTCTTCAGTCTCATTAGTTTTCTCCAATTTTTCTTCTTCCATTTTATTCTCCTTGTTGGGGGCTGTTGGAAGAACAGGTGGCCCTAGAGTTTTAGGGGCTACACAGGTTGTGTAGGTGGCCTGTCCGTTGTAGCTTCATTAGTCATCATTCCTTTATCGGCTTGAGCCATATCCGTTGTCTGACCTTGACCTTGAACCTCTGCTATAACATTTTGTAACTGTGCCATAACTTGTTGGGGATTCGCAATCAAAGCATCCAAAGGAATATGAAGCATATCCTTTGTTGGAATTTTGTCTAACGCTGCTACTTCTTCTGGTGGCATACCCATGCCAGTCAGAAACTCTTTTAATGCTGCAATAGTACTGCTTGATGCTACTGCTGCAAAATTTGCTTTTGATTCTTCTGATAAATTATTAAATGATTTTTCAACAGCACTTGCCGATTCTACCGGCTGTCCAGTATCAGTTGCCTGACCAGTATTTGCTGTTTGATTTACTACATTCATATCAGGAGTTTGTACTGCTGACTTAGCAGGGTTACCACCTACTCCTTCAAATCCTGTAGGAGTTGTATTTGCATACCCTTCCATTAAGCCTCTTGCCATTTTATCCTCCTGTTAAGTTTGCCTATCATATTGCATATAGGTTTACCGATTGAATGTAAGATTTTTCCTCGTATTGTTTTTTCACCTGCTAGATATTTTGCCCAGTGAGGAACCCATAACTTGGCCCATGCAAAATAAACTTTTCCTAACAGTGATTCTTTTTCCATTTCACGAACATAATGTTTTGCCCATGCATGATAACCTTTCATGACATCCGGTTCAGTTCTTGATAGTTCCTCGCCATATGCCTCATCTGCTTTCCATAATTTTTCAGATAACAATCCTTTACGATAGAAATAATCACAAATAATCTTGCCTTTACTATTATCATCCTTAGCATCATAATTATCAGAGCTAACAACAGTTTGTTCACCATCATTATTTCTATACATAACCTTTGTATCCTGTGCAGCCATATATTCTTCTTTATTGTTATATTTTGTTGTATATCCATCTTTTTCATTACCCCAATAAAATCTATCCAATAATTTACTTGATGCTGTACCACTTTCAATTGCAGCAATACCATCATCTAAACTACCCATTGCGGCTGTCTGACGTGTATTAACATTTACAAATCTACCATCTGCATTATAGCCCCAACCTTCAGTTGTATCATTTGAACCATCATGAGCTTGAACTCTGTCAGTTCTTGGTTCTGCATTAAGTATACCACCATGCATAACTACTACTTCTTGTGTTGTTGCACCGTAAACAGCAATTGCTTGATTAGCATTCATGTCTTTAGTTAATACTGGTTTAGATAAATCTACAGTTGCAGAATAAACTTCACCTGTTGAACTAACAATACCCGGTTCTTCTACATGAGGGCCTTTACTTGTTAATCTATAACCACCCCATTCTTCTTTTGGAATACCTGCTGTGCTTAACCAATATTGTTTATCAGCTTCAACTTGACTTATACCCAATGACATTAACTGGTCAGTGATAGTATCATATTCTGGATGTGCCGAATCAAAATGCTGTTTTTGAGATGTACCCGGTACATAAAATTCTTGCGTTCTATCTTTATCAAATATTTTTGCTTCACCTAATATATGACTTTTCCATTCTTGTAATGCTTCACCATTTTTACCAAAATAATCTGGTTCAAATTCAGGACTTGTTTTAGACCATCCAAAATAATTAGGATTAGGAATTAAATCGTCTTGAAGTAATGGATTTAGTTCTCCCGGAAATGCAACTGTATCTTTTGTTGATTCATTTGGGTCACCATAATTATATCCATCATCTAACCAAGTTCTAAATGTATCATACCACCACATATCACCTTTATTAGCTAAATCTTCATATATATTAGATGTAGTTGATGTCATGCCTCCTGTAGGAGTTTCTACTGGAGTAAAGTAACCTTGTTGGTAATCTGCTTCTACTTGTTTATATTCATCAAGTGGTACAAGGTATCCTCCTGCGTATAACGCATTTTCATTACCACCCGGGCCTTTTAAAATCTTATATGATTTTGTATCTTTATTATATTCAATAATACCTTTCTTAGTTGCAAGTTCTACCCAATCATCAAATGATTTATCAGATAAAACTTGACCTATCGTACCTATCATTGTTTGGTTAAAATAATTTTGTAAATTCTTATTATAATCTCCGTATCTGTGTTCACCCGGTTTTGGAATTTGGTCTGCATAATCTTTCCAACTAATGCCTAATCTATCATCGCCAGTAAAGAAATTTCTATCCAGTGCGTATTGAAATAATTGAGATTCTGACCAATTTTTCATGCCACCGGGAAGAGTCTGGTATTTATCCATTCTAAGATTAGCTAAATCACCCGGAGATGCTTCACCTACTGCACCGGCTTGTACTCGTTTATATAAATCTTCTTGTCGTTTGTAGGCATCATCAGTACCGGTATCAAAACCAGTTCCTCCGCCTCCACCTCCGCCATCTTGGTCTTGGTCTTGGTCATCATCTTGGTCATCATCTTGGTCATCATCTGGTGGTGGGAATACAGGTTGTCCTGTATAATTAGGGTCTATGCGACAAATACCATCTGCACCCATGACTTGTCCTTCTGGACATCCACTGCCATGAGGCGATGCTGCTCCTCCCATTTGCCATGTTGGAGCTTGTGCGTAAGTATTATATCCGGTATGCGGTGAAAAATTTATTTCATACATTCCAGTATTAGAATTATAGTCTAATGTTTGAACAAAATTCTGATTCCTTCCCGGATACTGTGATGCGAAAGGTCTTAATTTTGTAGCATCAAAAATTCCCATTTACTTTTTTTCCTTTGATTTAACCTGTTCTCTGAGCCGAACCATTTGCCGCAGAGAAGCCAGCTTCCCCTGATTGCGGTACACTTCCAACTCCGATGTTGCCACCTCCAGAGCCATTTGTGTCTTGTGGATTTGCCCCTGCAGGTACTCCTCCACCTTGGGCCATGCCGGGCTGCCCACCATTGCCTTGATTTTCTCGTATTCCATTTACCATCCCCATTATTTTTGCAAAAATTGCAGCTTTTTCAGGGTCATTAATAACCTTGTCGGGGTCGATATCCAAAGTTTTAGCAATTTCCCTAAGTATTGTGTGCCATTTAACAAACGGTGCAAGCGATGGATTCGATGCTGTTTGCATAAATGTCATTAATCGTTGTGAACGAACTTCCTTCATCATTAAAGCAGATGTTCCTCTTGCCTTAACATGCAAATCTCCAATAATTTCAGAATCATCATTGAATTGCATATTCCATTGAAACAGTGCTTCACCTAAAGGTCGCAGTAAATAATCATCTATATTCTTAATAACAGTTTTAATATTTAATGCTGCCGCTCCCATTAACATTGACATGCCGGCTGCTGTACGAGTTGTTGACTGTACACCTGTTTGTCCATGTGAATAGGAAGGTATTCCTGTCGCTTCATCTGCCAGTTGCCTAAACCTGTCAAACATCATCATATTCTCTGGTGCTGTATTTGGAAATTTAACACCATGAATTGCCTGTCCGGGCTGTCCGCTTTGTCGCCTGAATATCTTTCCCGGAAATACTGACATATCCTGTCCGGGTACTAACATGGTTTCATCTACGTCAAAGACAAGATTTCCTGCTAGTGCCAAGTTATCAATAGCCATTCTTGCATGACCATTCATAACCTGTTGTGCATCATCCATATTTTCTGGTATACCGATACCAAAAAACTGATATGGATTAATTTCATAAGGACAGACCTGATAAGGTAATCGTTCTGGCATAAATGGATTCATTACCAAACGAATAATTTTTCCGTTGCATACCCAACAATTTATTTGTACTTCATCAAGTTCTGTTGCTGTTTCATCGAGTTCCAAACCTGCAAGCTCTGCAAGTTGTTTGTCCATGATGCCCCAGTATTCAAAAACTTCAAATCTATTTTTATCAAGTGTCTTATCATCCTCTCGTTCGTTTAAAGAAGATTCAAAACTTTTTGGTTCATAATTTGCACCCATTTTTAAACAGTCAATAATAGCCTCTGCTCTAAAATAAGGCCTACTCATTAACGCTCGTATCTGAGATTTATTCATGATATGTCGTTGAATAACATATTCTGCATCTTCCAGATTAACAGCATTTGGGTCAGGATAAAAATCCCATATACTTACAGCTTCAATTTTTGGAACAAGTTTAAAATCAGGGTTATATATTTTCTCCCCGTCCACTTCATCCCACCTGTGTGATACTTTTTCAAAATTAAATGGGCCTTTAAGAATGCCTGTTCCTAAAAGAGATGTTTCAAATAAAACATGTCGTAAAACTGTAATCGCATTGCTTTCTTCCAACTGGTCATGAATCATCTTTTCCATATTAGAAGCTGCTATTGCCGCAGGTTCTATCTGTGGCATTGATTTTAAATCTGGAGCAGCACCTTTTTCAAATCCTGCCTGACCAAATTTTTCTTCCAATCCTCCCAGAATATCACTTGTTGCTCCTGAAGGCAGTTCTTTCCCATCCCCGGGAAATCCATAAAGACTTTCCGCTTCTGGTTGTGCATTTTGTTGCTGAAACTGTTCTGGCTTTAAATGAGCATACTCCGCTACTCCTTCCGGAATAGGCGTTGGCTCAATACCAATAGGAAACTTTCCCGTACCAAATAGAACTTCAATAAGCTGTCCAAAAGACGCAAGAACTTTTGTTTTTGTAATTTTAACAAATACTCGTGATTTTTCCTTGCTACTAAATGCCGTATCGGAACCATAGATTCCTCTATAATTACGATAAGCTTTCAGCCATCGTTGTTCATCACTGTATCTGGCATCTTCGGCTTTTTTAAATCTATTTTTAACAATTGCAGGAAGAGCAAATTCCTCTATTGAAGAACCTGTTTCATCAGCAGGTATATTTACTTCTTCAACCATGTATTATTTATTTGTTAAATGAGCCGTGCTTAATTTTTTCCTTTGACCAAGCTTCTAGTTTTTCTTTCGGTGCTTTTCCACTTGAAGAGCCTAATTCTCCTTGAGAATATGTTTTCATTAAACCGCTATCAAGTTTTTCTTTTGGTGCTTTACCGTAGTCTGCACCAAATTCACCGTGCTTGTATTTTGTCATAATTGGTTGTGGCATTGTTCCTCCTAATAATTTTTTTCTTTGGCCATCTTCCAGAAAGAAGATTGCACATGGTTGTTTTTCTTGGTTGGATAATCTTTCGTTGCAATATCAACATCGGCCTCTCCGCCATGTGCTGATAAATTCAAATTCTTTTTATCCTTTTTCTTTGGATAGGGCATACCAAGGTCACCCTGCTTATATTTGGTCATTATTGGTTGTGGCATTTAGCCCTCCTTTATTTTTAATTTTAAATAATCTATCAGTTTTGGATTATCTACAAATATTGTCGTTAAACCATTAGCTAAACCATTAACTACTAGTTCTTCTACCTTCTCCTCTAAATCCATATTCCATTGATATATTATTCCGTGTAAACACTCATGGATTATCGTGTTAGCATGAGAAACTCCTTTTTCTGTCGCTACATATCCTATAACACCTTCTTTGGCAAAAAACTGTCCTTGTGCTTCATTAGCACTTGCAACAGTTTGTTTCCATTCTTCCAGTTTATACTCTCTATACCCTATTTTAATTTTATTTGGTGTCTCCATTAATATCCAAATATTCTATCCGCAGGTTCAAATTTAGGGTCTTTTTCCTTTTGCAAAAATCCAACTCCTGAATTAGGATTCACAGGTCTGCTCATTACTCCGTATCGAAGTGCGTCATAAGCATGGTCTTCTGCATCTGTATCTACATCCTCCGGATTATTATTATCCACTGGTAGTAAAGGAAGTGTTCTAATTAAATTAGTACATGTTGTAAAAATCTTTATTCGTGTCTGTTCAAGTTCCTCATCAAATTTCAGGCGTTTGTGCAATTCCATCTTTCCATTCACTCTGCTTTTTGGTGACCTGTCTGATGGTCTCCACCTACAACCTTCTTGTATCATTGTCTCTGCTATACTCGGGCCAACATCACCACGTCTTGCCCATGTAGAGGAATCCAGAACTCCGTATTTAATATATTCCCCGTGTTCCATATTCATAACTTGCTTTGCAAAAACATCGGCTGTCATTTTATTTCTGTAGAGTTCACGGTAAACCCAGAGATGATTATCCCAGTCAATAGCAAACCATAAAACACAGGCAGGAGAAGAATATCCCCAGTCACAAGAACGAAAGCGAGTCCAACTGCGAGGGATGTCAAAGGGTTCAGTAGTATGTATATCTTTATTAAATTCAGGAAACGCTGAATTTTCAAAAGCATCCCAGTCTCCTTCTAAAAATTGTTTTCTTTGTACCTCAGGCAATGAAGACAACATTGCATAGTAATCTTCTGTTTGCATAAGATAAGGATTATCTTGTAATTTTGCCGGTATAAACCGTCTTGTTATTTTCTTAATACCTGTTGGTGTGTCAATGCTGATATGAAAAGGTACATTTGGCTGAGAAGGATTAACAAACATTTCTCTAACCCACTGTGAACCCACGTTACCCGGATTGCCTGTTGCTCGCATGAACACAGGTATGGCCGGGTCAACGCTTCGAAGAGAGGAACGCAAAAAGTTATATATATCGGGAGTTGGATATTGTGGTAATTCATCTATTCCAATCCATGTGTATGATTGTCCTTGATAACGCAAAGCATCTGTCATGTTATCTGCATAACCAAATTCAATCCGTGCACCAGATGGGAATCGCCATTCCTTCTCTTGCTCTCTCCACCGTGCTCCGGGATACGCTTTTCCGTATAATCTCTGGGAATGCGTAATCATGTCTCGAAGCTCAGGCATTGTTTTCCGTATTAATAATGCTCTATGATTCTGTTTAGTACAATAACGTAAAGGGTCAACCAACATGGCATAGGATTTTCCTCCACCACGTGCACCACCATAAAAGACTTCCCTTTCTGCTGATGCTAAAAATTGTGTTTGCGGCCCTTTATTCGGTTTGAATATAACATTTTGTGTATCAACTAAATCACGAACATTATCCGGTATAGATTCTAAAATCTGTTCATCAATAACTTGTGTTTCTTTTCCATCTAAAACTTTTTCTATATGCTTTAGATTTTCTTTTTTTGTCTGTGCTACTCGTGTGGCACTTTGTAATTTGCTCTTTAACTTATTAAGTTTGGTCTGTTGCTTTTTCATGGACAGTCTTGCCGACTGTCTTGCTTTTGCTAAAGACGCAATAGGTTTTGATTCTCTTTTCTTTCCTCTACTGCTTTTAAGTTTTGGAGGCGGTATATCATTCACGTTAATACCTATTGACTGCTTTCAACAGTCCAACATGACTGATATAACGTCCCGTTTTCTTTGTCACCCAATTCGCCACTTCCCTGTAAGAAGAATTATCCAGATAAACTTTTGCCTGCTCTAATGCTTCCAGCTCTTCCTGAATTGGCTCCAGTATCTTGTCATCCGATTCTGATTTTTTATAGCCAAAAGGAATAACCCTAGCTCTACGCTTCTTGGTCGGAAACTGTGGCTGTTGCATTAATGATGTCATCTTTCGGTGGTAATATAAATATCCCGTGTGAAACTTTGGCGTTAATGTCCAGTTGTTCCTTCTTGCCCAAGCCTACTCTATCAAGTATTTGTTTTGCCGCTTCAATTCGTATATTTGCCTGCGGTACCGAGCCATCAGCATCCAACCCATTAACCAGTCCCATGACGGCTTTTGGTGAATGAGCCGCCAGAACTGTTTCTGCTCTGTGAATAATTTCTTCCTTTAATGACTTGATGGCGTATGTATAGGAACCTTCTGCATACTCGGCTATTTCACCGGCACGCTTTGGATTTCCTCTTGCTTCCCCGAATAAGGCATTAAGAAATGTTTCCTGTTGAACAGTTAGTTTATCTTTTTTCTTTTCTGGTAGTAGATTCATTTGGTTTTGTAAATATTTTCCACCACGCTTCCGCTAACCCATATGGGTCAGAACCAACGTCTTTTTTGCTTGCTTTTTTCTCGTCTTTCTTTTGCCCAGACTGGCGTTTCAATTTTTTCTTTTTCACGTTGTTGATATCCTTTTTCTGCCGCTTGCATTATTTGTTCTCTTGCTTTATCTTCTCTTCCACCCATATCTGATATAATAGATATTTTAGGAGCAGATATAACTCTTCGAATAAAACGCCTGCGACTCGGCAAGTCTCTTTTGTCGATAGGTAGATTTTCCGTAAACCGTTTACCCGTCTTTGTATTTTCGTATTCATAGATTGGCATTATTCTTTTTGACAATCACAATCCTTGCATTCACAAGACGTACAAGAACTTCCATCACTACAATGACAGCCATGCTCACAATTTTTACAAGTTCCCATTAGGATACTGCTGCACTAAACGGAGTTGCTTCAGTACCAGATGTAGTTGTATAACCATATACCATCCAAGTATTTGATGCAATATCTGTCAGTTCAACCCAATCTCCAATCTGTACACCGCCTGTTGTTGTGGCATTAAATGTCATAGTATCGGAATCGGATGCTGTTTTCCAGTTAATTACTTCTGCTGTTGCTGCATCTGATGTGCTATCCGTTACAATATGTCCTTGCATAATATCATCACCAACCACTTGAATTACATAATTTGATGTGTTAACAACAGAAACAACAAATTTATATTTATGTCCTGTGCCTGTTGCTGCCGGTAATGTCACTGTCAGTGATGCGTTACCTCCAACTTCTCCAAGCAAATTCGTGCATCCTGCGTGAATAGCCGGAGTACAAGTTGTAGCTGTAGCTAAAGTATTTAATCCAGTACTAAAACTACCACCAACATCTAACATTGTAATAGGAGCAGTTACTCCATCTCCACCAACAAACATTCCTCCATAGTTACCATTGCCATCCAAGACAGAAAAACGAGCGGCAAACTTTCCGCCTGTTTTCAGAAATACTTGGGTACCGGCTATAGCATATAATTCATGTGATGCAACATGAGAGTTACCATCTAAAATTGAATATTTTCCACCAGTTTCTTCCAGTTTTAATATATTTTCATCTGCTCCGGTAATATGAAGTCTCATATCAGGAGAACTTTCATTAATTCCAATTCTGTCATTACCTGCATCTACAAAAAGCATATGCGTGGCATCATCAGATTCAATCCTGAAATCCACGTCCACACCGGAATCATTAAATGTTACCGCACCTTCTACTTCCAAACCGTCTGTCAGGTTTAGTTCTGCAGATTCAACTGTATTGCCTACACTTTGCTGTGCTGCTAATCCTGCTAACATACTATCCTCCTAACAAAAGACCAGTCTCATCGTTACATCCGATGAACTGACTCGTTGATGATGAAAATAAGCTGTGTCTTTACCAGACCCTGCTCGTTCCTTTGCATCGGTTACAAATCCGGGTACTGCCAAAAATGTTAATCCTGCCCCTAATTTTAAATCATTTCCTGTACTTACTGCTGCACTAGAGCTTGTTGAGAAATTAAAATAAATCTCCGCACTCAAGTGTACTCCAATAATACTTGCAGACGAAACATCTATCGCTGCTGCACTACTTGCGGAAGTAACCACAGACTGTACAGACCAATTCTTCTTTCCTGCTGTTGCTAGCTCTATTGCACTCATTTTTTACTTTTTCCTTTATGTTTGGGTTTCCACCCGGTTTTACGCATCGTTCCATAAATAAATGCGTTTGTCCTTTCCTTTCCCATGCCTTTACTTTTAGCTTGGGTCTTTAATTTTTGTTCCATTGCCTTTGGCATTATTTTATGTGATTCACTGAGAACCACATTCCCACTAAACACTTTTCTACGTCCCTTTTGGTCATGTCAGATAATATTTTAATGGTATCTATCATTACTTTTTTCTCGCTGTTCTTGTTCGTGGATATGAACGGTTGGAGCGATGTGATTTCATTTTTAAATTAGAAGCGGAATTATTTTTTGTATTATTATCAATATGGTGAACATCCTTGCTGTCTCCCACTTTTGCAAGGCCTTTTCTTTTCATAATACGCCTTGCCTTGTTGCGTGCCACACGGGCCTTTACCCGTTTTGGCTTGGAGTCGTAGTTCTGGTATTCTTTTTTATAATCTCGTGCCACTAGAATTGGGACAATTGTGTTTTTCCGACATTAAAATGCTTTCCCTGAAAAACAAAATGGGATTTCCCTGACGCTAAAGCTTCATTATGAGCATTAACAAAATTGTTCAGCCCTTCTGCTCCTCCGCTCAGAGGAGGGCCTTTCGTCTCGGTAGTACCGCCCCCAGTCACTTCTGATTTAATATCCTGACCATTTCCCGTGTCAGTCATGGCCCTTCCTGAGAATAATTTTTTACCTATATCAATAGCTTTACTTGCTCCCCAAGTTGTTCCTGCTCCTATTGCAGTTGTTTTAAGAGGAGCTTTTACAAATTGTTTACCTGTCGCAGGTACTACGCCTAATGTAAGTTTATTTACTATGTTAGCAAGATTTTTAACTTCTTTTCCAAGATTTGCAGCAGTAGTTGTAGCTACATTTATCTTTTTAGGTTTAATAGTTTCTTTTTTAATTACTTTAGGTTTTACTTTCTTTTTTGGTTTATCTAATTTTTTTTCTTTTATAAATTTCTTCTCAAGATTTTTTTTATTTTTATAAGACTTTATTTGATTAAATACTTTTTTAGATACTTTTGGATAAGCTTTTTGTACAGCTTTCCATGACATTCCTAATATAAGTCGTGCTGTTGTCCATCCTAACTGTAACATTATCTCATGAATCCTTTTTTAGGCAATGTGTATTTACCACGGGCAGTTCTTCCCTTTTTTGCCTTTGTCTTAGGGTTGTACTTGTCCTTTTTTTCTGATGATTGCTTTGATTTGACTTTCTTAGTTGGTTTTGCGTATGTATATGCCATAATTATTTATGCACTGCAAGAAATGCACTCCTCCTCTTCTGTTTTACCGTAAGATACTTGTCCATCATGGGTACCGTTAGCCTGTTCCTTTAGCTTGTAGTTTTCATTGCGAAGGTATATTCTGTCGTCATAAGCCTTCTCTAACTTCTTATACAGGTAACTGTTATCCTCTTTTAATATGTCTACGTCTCTCTTGAGGTTGGAGACGGTTTGTGTCAATTCTGTAATCATAGTATCTGTTACCATTTTGTTCTCCCTATATAAAAAAATTAGATACCACTGGGAAAACTATTTTATCCCACTGGTGCTGTAATAATACTGAACGAAACTCGTGTTTTCTGCCCGGGCAGAGTGGTGAGTTTCCATCCCACCAATGAGATTATATGTTCAGGGCGTGTAACCTCGTATGTATTGTAAGTATGAGTGTGTTACCTTGCCTTAAAAAAACATATAGTTACTATTATACAGTGATTTGAGGATTTGTCAAGTCTTTTTTTCATTTTTATGCATTTTTTTTACATATAGACAAAGTTTTTTTAATTTTGATGCATTTTTATCTTGACAAATCTGAAATAAGGTGTATAATAGGTATAGACATACCTGAGTGCCCCCCTTATATCTATACATAGGTACTCCTTAAGGATATATTAAGGTTATGGCCGGGAACTTTAGGGATATGGCCCAATAGTAGTTAACATTGGTATTTAGATTTTCTAGTATGAGGGTGTATATGAAGGTATACACACCCCCCATGCCCCCTTAGCCCCTTATTGAAATTAAAAGATAATCTGATTTGAAATAAAAAAAATATTTTATGTAATTAAAATAAACTTTGTGAATAAAAAAAAACATTACTGAAATAAATTGAAAGTAATTAACAGTTTAAAAAAGTATAGAGCAAGCATAAAAATTTGTATCTATCAAGTTAACAAGATAACTTTTAAAGTAATACAGCCATATGATTAAAGTATAGCCATAGCTATAAATGAATTGGACATAAAAAAACCCCAGTAATTAAACTGGGGTTCTTTAGTTTTATGGTTTGGTAGTTTATTTATTTGTATAGTCTACTTTTTTTAATTCATTAAGTTTGGCAACACCTAGTTTTTTCTCTAGTTCTTTAGTTTTCTTTTTGTCATTGGTTGCCCAATCGTCTTTACCACCTGTACCTGTATCAGCAACAATATCCCTATCACATTTTTTCAAGTTTAATTGCTGTTGTTCAAGTTCACTATATGAAGCGTTAAATCTTTTATCAACAAAACAAGAAGCAACAAAGTTTTTATCCATTGTCATATCTTTAAACATTTCAGATAAAACTTTAATAGCATCAATAACACTATTCATTTTTGGGTGTTCCAAACTATTTGTAATAGCTTCGTTTTCATTAAGTTCTCTTGCTGAAATATCTTTAAACAACCCATATAAAAAATTAATGTCAGTATTATCAACTGTTAATAATGTTGTATCGGTGTTTTGCTCTTTTTTATTTTTAACAATAAATTCACTTGTTAAAAGATTAAACGGAGCAACCAACATACCTTTATCAATACTATGTTGAATACGAACTACTTTTTTATCATTGCCTGTTCCTGTTGTTTGGTGTTTTCTTATTTCCCAATTAACAGTATCAGTTTTAGAAAACTGTAAACCATTAATAACAGTATCATTATCTTGGTTATCAGTTTTTTTATTATCCTGCCAATGAAACAATAACGCACCACGAACACATACATTTGCAAACTTTTTAAAGTATGTGTTGTTGTGTTCGGTTTGATTTAAATTAACAGAGTCAAAAACTGTCTTTGTTAATTTACTGTAAGAGTGGTTGTCTGTGTCTTTGTCTTCAATTTTTAATACTTGAATATAATCATATACAAACTGAATAAAAGTATCTCTAATTTTTCTTAAGTCAGTAGTTTTTGCAATTACTTTATTTACTAAAGGTTTAATATTTTTACCTAGTAAAGTTTGAGCAATTTGTAGTTTATTTTTTGTAGCCATTTTTTTATCCTTTATTTGACTAGTTAAAATTTTTAAAAATTCATTTTTTAAAAACATCAGTATTTATACCAAAAATTTCAATTTATGTATATAAATCAATAAATTTATTTACTCATATTATTGTAAAAAATTACTATAAATCAGTAGTTTATGGCTGGGACAATGTCCCAAGTATAACTTATTGAAATATAAGCATTTTCTATTTTAATCATTATTTTATAATATATTATTTTTTTTCTTGTGTCTATGGCTGACAAGGACTAATCAACAAATATTCGTTATAACCCTGACAAATACTTATCAACAAATGCTCGCCATACTCTATTGACCTAAGCTATGATTAGGTATAGTATACATATATAACAAAGGAGAAAGTTATGCAAAGTGATATGAGTGCTGTTATTTCTCTATGTGTTATCGGTGGAGTTGTGTTATTAATTGTAATACTTTAGAGAAATAAAAAACCCCCTAGATTTTTAGTCTAGGGGGTTTATTCATTAAGGAGGATTAATGAAACTCTTTATCTTTCTATAAAATGTTCTATCATTTTTAATTGATATTTGTCTAACTTACTTTTATTGGAATAATCAACTGCATATCCCCAATCTCCTCGACCTTCATAAGCCATACACTCATCACATTGTTCTTCATAATCTATATGGATATAAATAGGTTTATCGCAAACACAACATAAACAATGATAAAAATCCGATTGCATTAATATCCTTTAACTTCATTGTATGCATCAATGCCATTAAGCATACCTTCTTCCATAGCAATTTCCTCAATCCAATCGGCATCAGATTGCTTTTCTTCGGGTGTTCGGGTGTCCTTGATTTTGCCCGTTCCTTTACAGTCCCTGCAATCATCATAGATATATTGTATTTCACCATATCCCTCATAGACACGCTCATCACGATATTTGTGTTCGCCTTCACCACGACAACTTTTACAAATTTCCCAGACCATTATACGCCATACTTGTCAAGCATATAATCCTTGACACCTGCTGATAATTTTTTCATATCCTCTGGTGTCCAATCTGTATCATCAAAGTTAAACTTTACCTTTGTATGTATCAGCTTGTCAACCAATGGCATAATCTTATCAACATCTTTCAGCTCATCAGTTGTAGCACTTAATGAATCTGTAAGCATATCAACTTTAGCCTTAAGATTAAGAATTGTTTGAGCTAGGTTTTCAAGGTCATTCATTGGCACATATGCTGTGTTGTGATTACCCTGTACTTTCGTGAAATCAAATTCTAATTGTTCGGGCATTTAAGACTCCTTTCTTTGGTTAGAAATATTTTTTAAATCTTCGTGACAATCATCACATACATTGTCTTGATTTTCTGTAATATAAATAATTTCTTGGCAAAAATCACAATGACATTTTACCTTTACTTTTTCAATCATTTTAAACTCCTCGATTTAATCGGTGGGTGATACATCAACGACCACCCACCTTGAATACTATTATTTTTATTATTATCTAACAATATCATATACTTATGCTTATGTCAAGGGCATAAAAAAACCACCCTATTTCTAGGGTGGCTGTACATCAAGGAGTTGATGTAACTTTTATCTTATCATCAGGTACACAGTAATTGCTATTGAAATTGCTATGCCTATGATAAGATATAACTCGTATGTCATTGTTTTTTATTTATAAGCCAATCTTTTTCGTGCTTGGCTAGTATGTTATCCAATGCCATTTGTTCTTTCTTAAGAATTAATTCATTAAGTTTCTTTAACTCCTTGACAATATCTTTCAACCCCTGTTCCAATCTAATTAATGGCTCGGGATTTATGATGATTACATTCTTGTTATCTTTTTTTGCTGTCATAATACCCTCAACTGAAGTAAATTTTCTTTAGCATAGTTTAAAGTTATATATCTATTATGCTTATCAATCAATACAGGTTCATCTAAATTATCACACCCACCTGTATAATCAATAGAAGTAGCATTGAATATACCAAAACCATATTCATCACCATAATCTGTAGTCCATATAAAAGATTTATTAATGAACCATTTTATAGGTTTATTTTTTAATGCTCTTTGCATTATCACGCAGCTTTCTGTGTCACTTCAACTTCAGACATAACAACATAATCTACATGGTCATAAGATTTTTTCTTGAATATTTCTTTTTCCTTTCTCTTATGTGCCTGTGCGTCTAACACTTCTTCAGCACCATCAAAACTAGCCAATACTATGTAATGATTTGGACTATGGCTGTATTTTGTAACTTCAACTAAATGATACATATTAAAATCCTATTGATTTACGCATAGCAACAAGCTCATCAGCTCTGGGACTATGCTCGATTAATTGCCAATCATCATCAACCTTTACATATTCCATATCAGTTGTATAAATCTCACCCATTTCATATCCACTACTCATTTGCTCACAAGGAGATTTAACCAGTCGTGTATGTCTAGTGGTAAAGTTATCTTCAACTATACATTCTGCGTTAGGAAGTGATGACTGTGGTTCGGATTTGGTTCTTATAACCATACCCTTTTTAATTTCATTGTATTTCATAAACAACTCCTGTGTTAATTATAGGTATACCCTATCATATATGGAGGTATGTGTCAAGCCACTTTGCTACCTTTTTGCAGATTATATTCTGCCCACATTGGTTGTGTATTTTTATAGTTAAACGCTTTTAATTGAGCAGATTTTTTTGTTAAATCAAACTTACAAAGAGGCACGATATGGTCAATGTGCCACCCTTTAAGCCCACGATTTTTCCATGCCATTTTCTTTTTAGTTTTTGGGTGACTGTAAAATTGTTTCTCAATATATTCTATATATCTTTCTATTGTACACCCAAGAAGTTTTAATATAGGATTATCTTTTTGAACATTTTGATTTTGTAATGCAAGAAGTATTCTTCTTCTATACCCCTCTCTAATTTTTGTTAAAGGATTTTTTCTTCTGACATTTTTTGCGTACTGCCTGTCGTTTTCCTTTAATCGTTCAGAATGTTTTTTTCTATACATTTGATTATATTTTCTTTTAGCTTTAATTACGTGAGGTAATACTCTATATTTTTTATTATACTCATTTACTCGTTTTTTAAATTCTGGTGTTTGGCTTCTTGCCCTGTCCTGTTTTTGTATCTTTTCCTTATTATTTTTATAATACCTCTTTTGTTTAAGATACCTCATTTTTCTTCCATGTTCAGAAGAATTGTATATCTTTTCATAAATTTTATGGCAATCAATACAGCCTCTACCACCTGTAGTTCTTTCTACTATATGCCCACGATAGCAGGGGACTCCTGTAAAGTATCGTTTAAGTCCCTTTGCTTTGGCTTCTTTTCTTGATATAATTTTCATATTCAACTCCTTGAATAAAAAAGGGGTGGTACACTAACGACCACCCCTCGTGTTATAGCGATACAACATATTGTGTTATTATCCCCAATATATCATATCATACCTCTTGCGTCAAGCCACCATCTTCCTCTGGTTCACTTTCTGACTTGCAGGATATAATGAAGAATCAATCACGGGGTTGCACAGTTTAGGCTCAACCCAGTAATTTGACTTCGCCCTTACAGCAATATAACGAGTAGGCTCAAGTCCTTGCCTTGCCCTATCCATTTCTCTTGTGAATAGTTTGAGCCAATCCTCTACGTGAATGTTTATGCCAAAGAATTTTCTTGACCTGCCATTACCCAAGTCCTTTTCTATGGCAATATACCAATGCGTTCCTGCTGTTCCTGCATCGTGACCAAGACGAACAACTTCATCAAAGGTAAAGTCAAAATGCGTTGGGTGTTCAGATTCTTTGTAAAAAGATACGCTGTTATCCCCATCAGAATACCATTGACTCTCACGATTACTCGTACCTGTGTCGTATTCAAAACTCCACATTATGCATTACCCCAAGCAGAGCCTATGACCGTACTATCCTTTGGTGTGACAACAATAGCAACCTTGTCTTTTGCCTGCCGTGCCAACATATCCTGCTGAATAACACTTTCAGAAATGGAAGATAGAGCCAAAGCTGTGCCTGTGCCATTAATTTTATGCTTGACATTCTCGGCTTCTGACCACACTTCAACAACTTGCTCAAGGTTTTTAGATGAACGAATGAGTTCAGCATATGCCTTGAATTTTTCTTTCATTTCATTGTAATGCTTGTGCCATTTTAATCTAATACTTTCAAGTTTATCATTCCAAATCATTAAGGTTTGATATTCCTCTGGTGTTACAAGCTGTGCTCGTTGATAGCAGGAGTAATTGGAATTAGGCATAGTGAACTCCATAGACATATCATTGTCCTCAAAGAATTTTGATTGATAAGCATCAATTTTATCCTTTATCTGCCTAACTTCCTGATGATATGAGTTCATTTTTTTGCCATTATAATCACAGCCATTGTCCTCAACAAATTTCCACTTGACTACATCAATTCCATTCGCCACCATATCCTCATAATACAGGGCGATTAGGTCATCACGAGAAAGATTGCCTATTTCTTTTTTGGAAGAGCCATAGTGATACCCACGACCATATCCTTTGCAATCAAAGTTGGCATAGATAGACCTGTCGTTATTACTGCGTCTTTCATCTTTAGTATCTTGGTCGGTGAACCAGAAGCAAGACTCTTGATTAGTCAATTCATATTTTTTAAGAACGGCTAGTTCTTCCTTTGGGTATAAACTGCCTATCTTATTCTTAACCAGTTCTTTTATTTTAGGAATACAGGCAAGAAATTCCTGTATCTTTTCTTGTTTTTCGTCAAGCCATTTGCTAGGTGTCTTGGCGATTTGTTCTTGAGCATACGCATACAATATAGGTCTGCTCATAGTTTGATTTAATGGTGTCTTAGCCATAATTTAACTCCTTTATGGTTGTTTATTATCTACCAATATATACTAATAACGCCTATATGTCAATAGGTTATTGACTTATTACATAAATTAGTTTATAGTATATCTAACATTAAAGGAGATTTTTATGGGTACACATAACAAGATAAAATTACAGGAAGTAATTGAAAAATATACATCTACCAATCAAATTAAATTTGAAAATGGTCAGCTTACCATATTGGAAAATGATAAAGAAAAATTATTAACAATAATGTGGGAACTTGCTGAATATAGTCCACAAATTGCATTACAAATGATGGGTGATAAGTCATGAGTTATAAAGAAGCAGAAAAAAGTTGGGACGGGGACGTAAATATTTGGCTTTCCCAAACAGGTTCAATAGAAATACATACTGAAGAGGGAAAATTTAGAGCAGGTTTAGTTCCTCTTTTCACTTTTATGAAACAACAATTAAAAAATATAGATTGGGAACATATATCAAAGTCACGAGATAAAAAATGGGGGTATAAAAGATTAGAAGCAGACGAACTATTTGATATGTTAAATGATAGGAGAAATAATGAGTGATTTAGAATACGAAGTATACAGCGAACAGCAAAGGGAAAAATGTTTGGAAGAAATATATCCAAAGATTGCAGAATATTATGATGGTGATACTTTAGAAAGCATTGTTGATAATGTTTATAACAAAGTTGTATCTCCTTTTGAAAACTATAGTGAGTTCGTTACAAGGGAAGATATAAAAGAACTGGTAATTGAATATTCAGATACATTGAGGTAGTTATATGACAAATATTTTATTGGGATTGATTTTAATAGTGATGTGCTTTATTGCATTTATGCTTTTTATAATAGGTGATAAAACTTGTGGTGATAA
>VTLG01015851.1_pt1 | contig 18867 bp, 23 predicted proteins | sample 4694571 | NCBI WGS metagenome assembly VTLG01 (sample SAMN12604809, study PRJNA352737) | marine metagenome | biome: ENVO:00000447; feature: ENVO:00000209|ENVO:00000569|ENVO:01000036; material: ENVO:00002151; isolation source: viral sequences binned using virsorter ...
TCTAGTGAAGTTAATTCTAGTTATGAATTATTCCCAGGATATAATAATATAGATGATTCTATCAAAATAGGTAGAACTGTTATTGATAAATCTCTAAATGATGGTTCATCTGATGTATTTGTTAGGGCAAGTAATGAAAATGAATTCTTAGACTATCAATATACTGCTGATGATGTAGATCTATTTGATGGATTTATTATTAAAATAGTGATGAATGGAACTAATGAAGCATTTACACCAAAATTCAAAGATTTAAGAGTTATTGCTTTAGCATAATGATTCCAATACAAGGGCATAAAAATTTATATCGTGATGAAATAACTGGAGCAGTTATTAATAAAGATGACTACGGTTATGCTCAATATATGAAGATGAAGAGTAAAAAAGATAGTCAAAAAGATGAATTAGATAGAATGAGGAATGATATTGATGAAATTAAATCACTTCTTAAAGAGTTAGTTTCTAAGAGTTTATAAATATATTTTAGATCCTGATCCATTATAGATGGATATTTTATACATTTAGTTGAATTTCTAACTAATGGCAGACATTAAAGTCAAAGTCGGACAGCAAAATTCTCTTAAAGTTGTTTCTGCATTTTCTGGAGATGCTTCAATTTCCATTGCAGGTTTAAGTGATGTTAATGCTGGCACACTTCAAAGTGGTATGGTTCTTGTTTACAATGCAACCACAAGTAAATGGGACGCAACATTGGAATTAACACCAGGAACTACGCAAAATTTAGATATTAACGGAGGAAACTTCTAATGGCAAGTATCATTAGAGTTAAAAGATCTACTGGTAGTGCTGCGCCTGGTTCACTAAAATACGGTGAAATAGCATATACCCTAACAAATGGAACCCAAGCAAACGCTGGTCAAAGATTATTTGTTGGTGATAGTTCCGAAAACCCTAAGATGGTAGGTGGTCAGTATTATACTGACATGATGAGTTTAGCACCTGGACAGGTTGCTGGAAGAGACAACCCGACAACACCTGCAAATGGATTTATTCCAATTCTTAATACAGAAAATTCTGGTAATCCAGGTGGTGGCGGTAATGTAAACCGTTTACCTAGAGTTGATCAATGGTCTGTAGATAATCTTACATTTGATGGAAACACAATATATTCAAATAATACTGATGGTGATATAATTTTTGATACAAATGGTGCTGGACAGGTTATAATACAAGATGATATAAAATTAACTTTTGGTACTAGTGAAGATTCTAGTGTAGAATATGATGAAAATGGATCAGACAAAGTTCAAGTAACTGGTGCTGGTTGGGTATTTAATAATACAGTAGAATTCAAAACTGGTGGTGGTGGAGGTACTGGTGGAATTGTTATTGATAATGTTGGTATTGCCTCTAACGTAATCTCGACAAAATCTGGAGCAGGTAATCAATTATTCATTGACCCATATCCAGATGGTTTAAGTAATGAAGGTACTGTTATTGTTAAAGGTGATCTTCAAGTTGATGGTACAACAACTACTGTTAATTCTACTAATGTAACTTCTAATGAAGCTATTTTTAGATTAGGTGATGTAACTAGTACAAGAACAGTATTAGCTACTGTTGGTTCTGGTACTTCTGCAATTACTCTTGATTCAGTCGTTGGTATTAATACTGGTGATACTCTTTCTACAAGTGGTATTTCTGGTACAGGTACAACAACGGTTCATTCATATAATGCTGGATCAAAAATTGTATATATTGATGGTACAACTACTGCTGGTATTGCTACTGAAACACAAATTACAGTAGTTCATGCATACGATACTAATACTGATCGTGGTATTTCTTTCCAATACAATACTAGTTCTGGAACTGCTAATAACAAAACTGGTTTCTATGGATATATTGATACTGATTCCAATGGAGCAAGTAGTGCTCCAGCAGGTTGTTGGACTTATATTCCAGATGCAACTATTTCAAATAGTGCTGTAACTGGTGTTAGAGGATACTTAGATATTAAAGGTCTTTATTATCAAGATGCTGAATCTAAAACTCACGGTGTTACTTATTTTGATTCAAGTGGTTTATTAACATCTACCGATACTCCTGCCAATGCAACAACAACTTCAACGCAAGTAATGACTGCGGTAACTGAAATTGTTCTTACTTTAGATGGTACTACTAGTTTTGCTGCTGGTGATCAAGTATCACAACCAGCTGGTGGAACTCAGTATGGTGTAGTTAAGACAAGTACATCTTCCAGTAATAGTGTAACTTTGATTGGTGTTGATGGTACATTTAATACTAGCAACCCTATTTTCAAAAATAACGCTACTACTTCAAGAACACCCTCAAATGTCTCTACTACATACACTAGTAAGCCTATGTGGACTACTACAATAGACGGAGGAACTTTCTAAGGATTTTTAAAATATGAATAATAATGCAGAAGTTGATGTGAATGTATTGGTTGGTATTTACAATCAAAAAATAGCACAATTAACAAATCAAAATATTTTGTTAGAAGCAAAGTTGAAATCTTTGGAGAAAGACAAAGAGGATTTATTAAATCAATTGGGGGAAGCTAGAAAAGGAGCTCCTAAATTAGTATCAAATAAAACCGATAAGGAACAAGAGTTTGAATAATGGCACAACCATCAACACGCCAAGAGTTAATTGATTTTTGTAAAAGACGTCTAGGTGCTCCAGTATTAGAAATAAATGTAGATGATGATCAGTTAGATGATCTAGTTGATGATGCTCTTCAATATTTCCAAGAGAGACACTATGATGGTGTTGAAAGGATGTATCTTAAGTATGAAGTAACTCAAGAGGATATTGATAGGGGAAGTGCATCAGGAACTAGTGGAGTTGGTATTGTAACTACTACTGCTACTTCTACAAGTATAAGTGGTTATGGAACTACCACTACTAATTGGTATGAAACTTCAAACTTTTTACAAGTTCCAGATTCAGTAATAGGTGTTGAAAAGATATTTAAATTTGATGTCAGTTCCATTTCTGGTGGAATGTTTAGTATTAAATATCAATTGTTCTTGAATGATTTGTATCATTTCAATTCTGTTGCATTGATGCAATACGCAATGACTAAATCGTATCTTGAAGATATTGATTTCCTTTTAACCCCAGATAAGCAAATAAGATTTAATAAAAGACAAGATAGATTATATCTTGATACTAATTGGTCAGAACAAAGTGTTGGAAATTATTTTGTTTTAGATTGTTATAGGGCATTAGATCCTGCTAATTTTGCTGGAGTTTATAATGATAGTTTCCTTAAAAAGTATTTAACTGCTCTTATTAAAAAACAATGGGGACAGAATCTTATTAAGTTTAAAGGAGTTAAACTTCCTGGTGGAATAGAACTTAATGGTAGAGAAATGTATGATGATGCTGAAAGAGAACTTCAGCAGTTAAAGGAATCTATGTCTACTGAGTATGAACTTCCACCATTTGATCTAATAGGATAGGGATTATGGCATTAAATCCCTTTTTTCAGCAAGGAACTCAATCTGAACAGAAATTAGTTCAGGAGTTAATTAATGAACAGTTAAAAATGTATGGTGTAGAAGTCACCTACATTCCAAGAAAGATTGTTAATAGAGATACTATTTTTACAGAAGTTGAATCATCTAAATTTGATGATTCATATACTTTAGAGGCATATGTAAATACCTATGAGGGTTATGGTGGTCAAGGAGACATCATGACTAAGTTTGGAGTTAGTATAAAGGATGAATTAACTCTTACTATATCAAAAGAAAGATTTGAAGATTTTATTGTACCATTTTTACAAACTGAATCAGATTCTGAAATAGAGGTAGATACTAGACCTAGAGAAGGAGATTTAGTATATTTTCCATTGGGAAGCAGATTATTTGAGGTAAAATTTGTTGAGCATGAAGATCCTTTCTATCAGTTAGGAAAAAATTACGTCTATCAACTTAAATGTGAACTCTTTGAATATGAGGATGAAGTTATTGATACATCAATTGATGCAATTGATAGTCTTGTTGAAGATGAAGGATATATTACCACACTAAATTTAATTGGAATTGGTGCAACTGCAACTGCATCTTCAATTATCGCTCCAACTGGTGGATATGTAAGAAAAATTTATATGAATGATGATGGTGCTGGATATTCTTCTGCACCAATAATTACATTTGAACCTGCACCTTCTCCATCTGGTAGTACTGCAACTGCTGTTGGTATTTTAACAACTGTTGGTGGAACAACTTCACTAAAAGAAATTTTAATAACAAATGCAGGATATGGATATACCACTATTCCTAAGATATTCTTCTCTGGTGGTGGAGGTGTAGGTGCAGCTGCAACTGCGGCTATCGAATCTACTGGTAGAGGTGTTATTTCTATTACTGTAACTGGTAGTGGTGCTGGATATGCTTCTGCTCCGACTATTACTATTGGTGAACCAAATGTATCATCTGGAACATCAGAAAGAGCTGTTGCAAGAACAGTTGTATCTTCTTCAAATATTGTCACTGCAGTAAGAGTAGAGAATCCAGGAATTGGTTATACTTCCGCACCAGCAGTAACTATTGCAGATCCTCCTCTTATTGCTGGAATAGGAACATTCCAGACTAATGAAGTAGTTCATGGATCAACTACTGGATCACAAGCAAGAGTTAAGACTTGGGATACAGTAACTAATAAGTTGAAAGTTACACCTATTAGTGGAACATTTGCTGAAGGTGAAATAATAGTTGGTGCTGCTTCTTCTGCAACATATACAGTTGATACCTTTGATAAAGGTGATATATATAATCCATATGACCAAACTACTGAAATTGAAACTGAAGCAGACGCAATTTTAGATTTTACTCAAACAAATCCTTTTGGAACACCATAGATAAATGCTAGGAAATTATTATTACCACCAAATTGTTCGCAAAACACTTGTTTCTTTTGGAACATTATTTAATGACATTTGGGTTAGACATACAGATGCAAATGATGGTTCTGTTGGAGAAATGAAGGTTCCATTAGCTTATGGACCATCACAAAAATTCTTAGCAAGACTTGAGCAACAGGCAGATTTAAATAGAGCTACTCAAATAACATTACCGAGAATGTCATTTGAGATGAATAATATTGCTTATGATCCTACAAGAAAAGTATCAGTAACACAAACATTTAAGGCAGTAGATGAGAGTGATGGATCTAAAGTAAAGAAAGTTTTTATGCCTGTTCCATATAATATTGGATTTGAATTGAATATTATGTGTAAATTAAATGATGATGCGTTACAAATAATAGAGCAAATTTTACCATATTTTCAACCATCGTTTAATATTAGTGTAGAATTAATAGATTCTATTGGAGAAAAAAGAGATATTCCAATAGTTCTTGATAGTATGAATTTTGTTGATGATTATGAAGGTGATTTTTCAACTAGAAGAGCATTAATTTATACATTACAATTTACTGCAAAAACTTATCTATTCGGCAGAATTGCTGAGACTACAGATGGAATAATCCGTAAGGTTCAAGTTGATTACTATGGAGACACTAATCTTCAGACTGCTAATAGAGAACTGAGATATGTTGCTACACCTAGAGCACAAAAAGATTATGATGCAGATGCTGATACTACAGGAGCAGTTACTAACGAAAATCTAACAACATCTGAAACATTGGTTGATGTTAATGATACATCTGCATTTGCAGTTGGTAATAGAATTATTATTGATTCTGAAATTATGAGAATTAATAAGAAAACAAGTAATCAAATTACTGTTACTAGAGGATATAGTAGAACTATTAAAGCAGAGCATATTAAAGGATCTAAAATTAATGTACTCAGTACTGCTGATGATGTATTAATTGCTCCTGGAGATGATTTTGGATTTAATGAAACATCTTCATTCTTCCAAGATAATGCAGATTTTAGTCCAACTAGACAAACTGATATTTAAATGTTATTATGCCTGATAAATTTGCTAGTATTAATAAAGTATTAGGAACTGAAACTGATATAGTTGAAGTTGATAATAACTTAAAATCAATTGATAAAGCACCAGATGATATTGATAAAGATTATCAGTATACTCGTGCTAATTTATATTCTTTAATTGAGAAGGGACAAGAATCTCTTAATGGTATTATGGAACTTGCAGGTGAAAGTGCAAGTCCAAGAGCATATGAAGTTGCAGGACAAATTATCAAATCAGTTGCAGATACTACTGATAAGTTAATGGAATTGCAAAAGAAAGTTAAGGAGATAGATGAAGATAAACAGAAAACAACTAATAACAATGTAACTAATAACGCATTATTTGTTGGTTCTACTTCAGAACTTTCTAAAATGCTTAAGGATGGGTTTCTAAATAATAAAGAATAGGAATTTATTCTATAATGGATAAAAGTTTTAAAAGATTTATAGAAGAATCATCTTCTAAAAAATGCCCTGAAGGTAAATATTGGTGCTTTACGGATAAATGCTGTAAAAAAATTCCTAAAGGTTATCATATAGGTGGTAGAGGATATTTGGAGCAAGATGATGACGATAGTAAGAAAAATGGTAATGGCAATGGATCTAATGGTAATGGTAACGGATCTAATGGAAATGGAAATGGTGGTGGAAACGGTGGAGGAGGTATGGGAGAATCCTATATCACAATTGAAAATTCTGATGGAAAAGAGTTTGCACAAGTAATTAATATTATTGAACCAGAACCAATGAAATCACCAAAATCTCCTATTAAATGGGAAGAATTGACTCTTAACATCTAGTTTTATGCCTGTATTGTCTGATAATGTATATCTTGGTAATCCTAATTTAAAAAAGGCCAATACCCCTATTGAATTTACTAAGGATCAAATTGTTGAATTTCTTAGATGTAAGGAAGATCCTGTTTATTTTGCAAGAAATTATATAAAGATTGTTTCTCTTGATGAGGGACTAGTTCCTTTTAGTTTGTATGATTTTCAGGAGAAGTTAATTAAAAACTTCCATGAAAATAGATTTAACATTTGTAAAATGCCAAGGCAGACTGGTAAATCTACTACTTGTGTGTCATACTTATTACATTACGCTGTTTTTAATGATAATGTCAATATTGCGATTTTGGCGAACAAGGCATCCACTGCTAGAGATTTACTTGGCAGATTACAACTTGCATATGAAAATCTACCTTCATGGATGCAGCAAGGTATAATATCATGGAATAAAGGTTCTTTAGAATTAGAAAACGGATCTAAAATATCAGCAAACTCTACATCTTCATCTGCTGTTCGTGGTGGATCTTACAACGTAATATTCCTTGATGAGTTTGCATTCATCCCAAATCATATTGCTGATGATTTCTTTGCATCTGTTTATCCTACAATTACTTCTGGACAATCCACTAAGGTTATTATAGTTTCAACCCCACGAGGTATGAATCATTTCTATCGTATGTGGCACGATAGTGAAAAAGGTAAGAGTGATTATGTACCAACTGATGTGCATTGGAGTGAAGTTCCAGGTAGAGATGATGCGTGGAGAGAACAAACTATTGCTAATACTTCAGAACAACAATTTAAAATTGAGTTTGAATGTGAATTTTTAGGATCGGTTAATACACTAATAAATCCATCAAAATTAAAAACTCTTGTATATGAAGATCCAGTAAAAAGAAATAAAGGTTTAGATATATACAAATCTCCAGAAGAAAATCATAATTATTTGGTAACAGTTGATGTTGCTAGAGGTATAGGTGGAGATTATTCTGCTTTTATTGTATATGATATTACAGAGTTTCCCTATAGTGTAGTTGCAAAGTATAGAAACAATGAAATTAAACCTATGTTATTTCCTAATATCATTAATGATGTAGGTAAAGCATATAATAATGCATTTGTATTAATAGAAATAAATGATATTGGTGATCAAGTATCAAATATACTTCATTTTGATTTAGAGTATGACAATCTCTTAATGTGTTCTATGAGAGGTAGATCAGGTCAAGTTGTTGGTGCAGGATTTAGTGGAAAAAAATCTCAACTTGGTGTAAGAATGACTGCAGCAGTTAAAAAGTTGGGTTGTAGTAATTTAAAAACATTGCTTGAGGATAATAAGTTATTGGTATGTGATTATGATATTATTTCAGAATTAACTACTTTTACTCAAAAACATAACTCATTTGAAGCAGAAGAAGGATGTAATGATGATTTAGCAATGTGTTTAGTAATATTTTCTTGGTTAGTAGCACAGGATTATTTTAAAGAGATGACAGATAATGATGTTCGTAAAAGAATATATGAAGAACAAAAAAATCAAATAGAACAAGATATGGCTCCGTTTGGATTTATTTCAGATGGGTTTGATAATACAGAAAGTTTTACTGATAATGAAGGTGATAGATGGCATACAGATGAATATGGAGACCGTTCTTATATGTGGGACTATATGTAAATAGACGTTTTAATAAATAATTTCAGAATAATCTGAGAATTCGGAGACGAAAAGATGCCACTTAATCTAGCATCGCCTGGAATTTTGGTTAAAGAGATCGATCTGACTGCTGGAAGAGTTGATCCGACTTCAGCTGCGATTGGCGCAATTGTGGGACCATTTGAGAAAGGACCAGTAAATGAACCTGTACTGGTAACAAACGAACAGGGACTTCTAGATAATTTTGGTGATCCACATGCAACCGATAAGCAATACGAAACTTGGTTAGTTGCATCTTCATATCTAGCATATGGTGGACCTCTACAAGTTGTAAGATCTGATAGTAGTAATCTTAAAAATTCTGCTTCTGGTGGTCTTGATGGAAGTAGCATTTCACAAGTTAAAATTGGTAGTTATGACGACTATGTAAATAATGGATATGATGAAAATACTTTAGCAACTGCTTCGATTGTTTCAAGCAATCCAGGTGGTTGGGCAAACGGAATTAAAGTTGGCGTAATTGATGCTAAAGCAGACCAAATTTTAAGTGGTGTTAGTACAGCATTTGATGGTGCAGTTGGTTTAAACCAATATGTTGGATATGGTGTTACTCAATCTTTAGATGGTAGAGTTGTTATTGGTACTGGATCAACTTCTCTTGTAGAACATTCTTTAGGAACAGGTGCATATCTAAAAGGTATGATTACCGAAGTTGGAAGTGGTCAAATTAGTGTTAAAGTTCTTTCTACTGTTTCTGCAGCAGGAACAGTAACTGATGTAGATTACCAGCAAGGTGGTGTTTATGAGTTTAAAACTGGATCAATAACTGGATTTAGTACAGTAGCTACTGGTACTAAATCTTCTGTAACTTATGGTGCAAATACTGCTACTATATCAGATTGGTTTGACGCACAAAATATTACACTTTCTAATGGAAAAACAATTGCTTGGAATTCTCTTGCAGATAAACCAGGAACTTCTTCATATGCTGCTGCTAGAGGAGCAAGATTTGATGAAGTAAGTGTTGTTGTAGTTGATGATACTGGATCTGTTACTGGAAATGCTCAAACAATTCTTGAGAAGCATTTAAATCTTTCTAAAGCAAAAGATTCTGAGTTTTCAGTAGGTGCTACTTCTTATTGGAGAAAGTATATCTCTGAAAATTCAGAATATATCTTTGCATTGGGAACTAATGATCTTTCACCAGTTGGTGCAGCATACACTTCTGGAGCAACTAATTATAATATTGTTGGCGACTTTGCTTGGGATCAGAATGCATCTGGAATTACATTTGGTGGTTCTGGAAATGTAGTTCTCACTTTAGAAGGTGGTGTAAACTACAATGGTCAAACTGGAATTGGCACAGCTGGAGCACTTGATGCTACTGTTGGAGATCTATCAACTGGTTACGATGTTTTCGCAAATACTGAGGAATATGAAGTAGACTTCCTATTAATGGGTGGTGCTGCTGGAACTCAAGAAGATGCTCAAGCATTAGCAAGTAAAGTTATTTCAGTTGCTGAAGGAAGACAAGATGCACTAGCATTTGTTTCTCCTGGAAGAACTACTCAACTTACCGAAACTGTTGCTGGACAATATGCAGTTAAATCTGATGCTGATATTACTACTAATGTAGTTAATTGGTATTCACCAATCCCATCATCATCTTATGCCATTTTTGATAGTGGTTATAAGTATATGTACGATAGGTTTGCTGATACATTTAGATATGTTCCTCTTAATGGAGACATAGCAGGACTTTGTGCCAGAAATGACTCAACAAACTTCCCTTGGTTCTCACCAGCAGGAACACAAAGAGGAGCAATTCTCAATTCAGTTAAATTGGCATATAATCCAAGTAAACTGCAAAGAGACACACTTTATTCAAACAGAATTAATCCTATAGTGTTCTCACCAGGATCTGGAATTATCCTATTTGGTGATAAAACTGGTCTTGCTAAAGCTTCTGCTTTTGATAGGATCAATGTTCGCAGATTGTTTATCTTCCTAGAAGATGCAATTAAAGCAGCAGCAAAAGATGTTATGTTTGAATTCAATGATGCTTTAACAAGAAATTCATTTGTTAATGCTGTTGAACCTTTCTTAAGAGATGTTCAAGCCAAGCGTGGTATTCAAGAATTTAGATTAATCTGTGATGAATCCAACAATACAGCAGCAATTATTGATGCTAATGAATTCATAGCAGACATCTATGTTAAACCATCCCGTTCCATCAACTTTATAGGACTGACGTTTGTGGCCACCAGATCTGGTGTTTCATTCTCGGAAGTTATTGGAAACGTTTAAATTTAGAAAGGTCACAAAACAATGGCTCTACGCACAATCTCACAATTTAAGGGACAATTAACTGGTGGTGGTGTAAGACCCAATCTGTTTGAAGTTACTTTAAACTTTCCAAATGGATCTGGGCAAGCACTAACCTTTATGTCCAACGACTCTTCTCCAAGTGCAGTAACACAAGAAATTACTACAAACGGAGTGTCGGATAAAGTACCATTTTTGGTAAAAGCAGCTGCTCTGCCAGCATCAAATATAACTCCTGTGGATGTTCCTTTTAGAGGAAGAATCCTTAAAGTTGCTGGAGAAAGAACATTTGATAGTTGGACAGTTACTGTTCTCAACGATGCTGATTTCAAAATTAGAACAGCATTCGAGCAATGGATGAACGGTATTAGCAGATTAACTAATGGATCTGGCGAAGTAAATCCATCGGATTACACTGCTGATGCAAATGTTAACCAACTTTCACGAAATGGTGATATACTAAGAAGGTATAACTTTGTTGGTTTATTCCCAACAAATATTTCTGAAATTCCATTATCAATGGATACAACAGATACTATTGAAGAATTTACTGTAGAAATGCAGGTTCTTTACTGGACTATATCTGCTATTCAGGAATCATCTACTGAAGTTGCTCCTGCAGTTAACTAATAAATAAGTAAAATAGTTCAAATTATTATAAAATGTCCAAACTTTTTGGTTTTTCAATTGAGGCTTCCGATAAGGTAGCCAAATCTGTAGTTTCCCCCGTACCGCCTAACAATGCGGACGGGGTTGATAATTTTATTGCGTCTGGATTTTATGGTCAATTTGTTGATATTGAAGGTGTATATAGAACAGAGCACGATCTCATTAAAAGATATCGTGAAATGGCAATTCACCCAGAATCTGATAATGCTATAGAAGATGTTGTTAATGAAGCAATAGTTAGTGATTCATATGATTCTCCTGTAGAAATAGAATTATCTAATGTAAATGCAAGTGATAAATTAAAAGATAAGATTAGAGAAGAATTTAGATATATTAAAGAACTGCTAGATTTTGATAAAAAATCGCACGAAATCTTTAGAAATTGGTATATTGATGGTAGATTATACTATCATAAGGTAATTGACCTTAAAAAACCAGAAGATGGGATCAAGGAATTAAGATATATTGATCCAATGAAGATGAGATATATTCGCCAAGAAAAGAAACCTAAAAATAAGGATGGTGTTGATTTAAGTAGGATGGATGAAAAGAGTAAAACTTTTTATCCAGAAATAGAAGAATATTTTGTATATTCTCCAAAACCAAATTATCCATTAGGGATGGTTTCAGGAGCAGGTGGACAAAAAGGAGTAAAGATTGCTAAAGATACAATCACTTATGTTAATTCTGGATTAGTAGATAGAAATAAAGGAACAGTTCTTTCATATTTACATAAAGCAATTAAGGCACTTAATCAACTTAGAATGATTGAGGACAGTCTTGTTATTTACAGATTATCAAGAGCACCAGAAAGAAGAATATTTTATATTGATGTTGGTAATCTTCCAAAAGTTAAGGCAGAACAATATCTTCGTGATGTTATGATGCGTTATAGAAATAAGTTAGTTTATGATGCATCTACTGGTGAAGTACGTGATGATCGTAAATTTATGTCTATGATGGAAGATTTTTGGCTTCCAAGAAGAGAAGGTGGTAGAGGAACAGAAATTACTACACTTCCTGGTGGACAGAACTTAGGAGAACTTGCTGATATTGAGTATTTCCAAAAGAAACTCTATAGAGCATTAGGTGTTCCTGAATCTAGAATTGCAAATGATGGTGGTTTTAATTTAGGAAGATCATCTGAGATATTAAGAGATGAATTAAAATTCACTAAATTTGTAGGAAGATTGAGAAAGAGATTTGCTAATTTGTTTAGTGATATGCTCAGAACTCAGTTAATTTTAAAAAATATTATTAGTACTGAAGACTGGGATGCAATTAATGATCATATCCAATATGATTTTGTTTATGATAATCAGTTCTCAGAATTAAAAGAATCAGAGTTGATGGATGGTAGACTTGCAACTCTTGCAACTATTGAACCATATATTGGCAAATTCTATTCACAAGATTGGGTTCGTAGAAAAGTTTTACGTCAATCTGATACTGAGATAAAAGAAATTGATGAACAGATTGAACAGGAAATACAGGATGGAATTATTCCAGATCCAAGTATGATAGATCCAATAACTGGAGAACCATTACCACCAGATGGTGGCATGATGGACGCACCACCATTAGATATGGGAATTACTAATGGACAGGTTGACAAAGATACTAAAACGGCTGAGATATAAATAACCGTATATAACTATATCAATTTTTATGGAAGATCTTATCGATTTGATTGTCACTGATGCTTCTGCTTCAGACGTTAGTGATAAAATTAAAGATGTTTTGTTTGCTAAATCTGCAGAAAAAATTGACACCATTAAACCAAATGTTGCCAATTCTATGTTTGATAATAGCGATGAAGGATCTGTTGAGGCAGAAGTAGAACCAGAGGAAACAACTGATGGCGAATAGAACTCTAATAAAAGGTGCAGAAGCAGCTTGTCCAACAGCGACAGGAACAGCTTCTACTTTTAGTAATGCAACAGTGGTTCGACTTGTTAATTCAACTGCAACAGCTAGATTAGTTACTGTTGTTGAAGAAGCGGATGGAACTGTAGTTGGATCTTTCACTATGCCTGGTAATACGGTTGAATATGTTGAGAAAGACCCAAGTTATGCAATATTTGCAGCACACGCTTCTGTGTTGGGTGCAAAAGCAGGATTTACAAATTAGGAAAATGAAACTTATTACAGAAGAAGTTGCAAGCGTTAAATTTATCACCGAGGGAAAAGGTGCTAAAAAGAAGATGTACATCGAAGGTGTATTTCTTCAAGGCGAAATTAAAAACCGTAATGGAAGAATGTATCCTTTAAACACTCTTTCCCGTGAAGTTAATCGTTATAATGAATCTTTTGTTAATAAGGGTCGTGCTCTTGGTGAATTAGGTCATCCAGATGGTCCTACTGTGAATCTTGATCGTGTTTCCCATAAAATTGTTTCTCTCCGTCAGGAAGGTAATAATTTTGTAGGTAAAGCACAACTTCTAGAAACACCTATGGGTAAGATTGCAAAATCTCTTATCTCAGAAGGAGTAACACTTGGAGTTTCATCTCGTGGTGTTGGATCTTTAAAAGAAGATCGTTCTGGCATGAAAGTTGTGGGTGAAGATTTCATGTTAGCAACTGCTGCTGATATAGTAGCAGATCCTTCAGCTCCCGATGCATTTGTATCTGGAATCATGGAAGGAAAAGAATGGGTTTGGGAAGGTGGTTCACTTCGTGAGCAACTTTTAGAGAAAACTCAGAAGCGTATTAATACGCTAGTTGATCAAAAAGCATTGGAAGAACATAAACTTGGATTGTTCCAAAATTTTCTTTCAAATTTATAATTCATCTAAATAAATACAGATTAATTCAAATCTAAATATAAATGTCCGTCGGCACAAAATTACAAAAAATGGAAAACATCGAAGAAAACGTGGTGACCAAAGGTGCTAAACCTGCGGAACCAATGCAAAAACTAAGTACCGGGGGTACTTCTCCTACTTGGGAAGATCTCGGTGGACCTACTCCAGAAAACTCTAAACCTGATGATGATTCAAATAAATTGAAGACTCCTAGTGGTCTAGCAGCAGTTAAAAATGTTGTTAATAAGGGTGCAAAACCTGGTGACTCTGCTCCTAAAGGAGTTAAAGAGGAAGAGGTAGAGGTAGAAGGAGAAGTTGTTGCCGAAGGCGAAAAAGCAACTGAAGAAGTAGTTGCCGAAGAACCCAATAAAGAGGGTGAAGAGGTAGTTGCTGAAGAGCCTGCTAAAGAAGGCGAAGTAGTTGCTGAAGAAGAAACTACTGAGGAAGAAGTAGTTGCCGAAGATAAGGTTGATGTTGAAGAAGACATCAATGCACTTATTTCTGGTGAAGAACTCTCCGAAGATTTCCAAGAAAAAGCACGAGTTATCTTTGAAACTGCAATCAAGACTAAGGTTGCTGAAGCAAAAGAAAAACTAGAGGAAGAGAACAAGGTTAAGTTGGAAGAAGAGATTATTTCTATCAAAAATAACCTTACCGAACGTGCGGATTCTTATCTAGAGTACGTTGCTGATGAGTGGATCCAAGAAAACAAACTCGCAGTAGAAAACGGACTACAAACAGAAATGACCGAATCATTCTTGAAAGGAATGAAAGGTCTCTTTGAAGAACATTATGTATCAATCCCTGAAGAAAAATATGATGTCATCGAGAACATGGTAGATAAACTTGATGAAATGGAGTCAAAACTCAACGAGCAAATCGAAAAGAATGTTGCTCTAAACAAGAGATTGTCAGAATCAGTTGCTGATGTAATTCTTTCAGATGTTTCTGAAGGACTTGCACTTTCCCAAAAGGAAAAACTTGCTTCTTTAGCTGAAAATGTTGAGTTTGAAAGTGAAGAATCTTATCGTGAAAAACTAGCAACTCTTAAAGAATCTTATTTCTCTAAGACAGCACCTAGTGCAAAAAGAGATACTGCTGAAACTATTTCAGAATCAGTAGATCAAGAACAAGCAGCACAGGAAGTAACTCCTTCAATGGAACGCTATTTGTCTGTTCTAAACAGAGCTGCTAAAAAGTGATTTTTAAATAATCAATCGTAAATAACCTAACATTTATCAGAAGGTAAATTCAAATGCAAATGTTCAATGCTGAACAACTGCAGGAGAAGTGGTCTCCCATCCTTGATCATCAAGGAATGGATAAGATAGAAGATCCCCATCGTAGGGCGGTCACCGCTATCCTGCTAGAGAACCAAGAGAAAGAAATGCGTGAAGAACGTGCTTTCCTTGGAGAAGAGCCAACCAACTATACTGCATCTAGTGGTGCAACAGCTGGTTTATCTGCATCTGCCAGTGGCAACATGCAGGGTTTCGACCCAGTTCTCATCAGTCTAATTCGTCGTTCTATGCCAAACTTGGTCGCTTATGACCTTGCTGGTGTTCAACCAATGAACGGTCCAACAGGACTTATCTTTGCAATGCGTTCTAAGTACAGCACACAAGGCGGTACAGAAGCATTATTCGACGAAGCAGATACATCATTCTCTGGAACAGATTCCAACGCACTTACATCGGAAATCGGATCAGGATACGTTTCTGGTTCTGACGGTGCATCTGTTGGTATTGGTACAATCGCTCAGGGAACTGCTGCTGCTGATGGTAATCCAGGTCTACTAAGTCCTGATGCTGCATCCACCCAAAAAGACTACGCAGTTGGTCAGGGTATGGATACAGAAGACGCTGAAGCACTCGGTACATCGAGTAACCATTTCAACGAAATGGCATTCAGCATCGAGAAAGTAACAGTTACTGCGAAATCTCGTGCGTTAAAAGCAGAGTACTCACTAGAACTCGCTCAAGACTTGAAAGCAATTCACGGATTGAATGCTGAAGCGGAATTAGCAAACATTCTCTCTACAGAGATACTTGCTGAAATTAACCGTGAAGTTATCCGTACAATTTACAAGATTGCTGAATCTGGTGCTCAAACAAACGTTGCTACTGCTGGTAAGTTCGACTTAGACGTTGACTCCAATGGTAGATGGTCAGTTGAGAAGTTCAAGGGACTTATCTTCCAGATCGAAAGAGATGCCAACGCAATCGCACAAAGAACTCGTCGTGGAAAGGGCAACATGATCCTTTGCTCCGCAGACGTTGCTTCTGCTCTTACAATGGCTGGTGTACTTGATTACACACCTGCACTTAATGCTAACCTTAATGTTGATGACACAGGCAATACATTTGCTGGTGTACTTCAAGGTAAGTATCGTGTATACATTGATCCTTATTCTGCAAACCTTGCTGCTGCTCAGTACTACGTTTGTGGTTACAAAGGTTCTTCACCTTATGACGCTGGATTGTTCTATTGCCCATACGTTCCACTACAGATGGTTCGTGCAGTTGGCGAGAACACCTTCCAACCAAAAATTGGCTTTAAGACCAGATATGGTATTGTTGCCAACCCATTTGCTGAAGGAACAACCGCAGGTTCTGGTCGCCTTAAGACTAATAGCAACAGGTACTACAGAAGAGTACAGGTTAACAACCTCATGTAAGAAGAAAGGATATAATTCCTTTTATACTCAAGAGGATCCTTCGGGATCCTCTTTTTTTGTCTAAATAATTTTTATGATAAAATCTTTAATAAAACCAGAAGATCCCATACTACATAATAAAATAAAAAAGTGTAGTTATAATTTGGATCGATCTAATCTATCTTATATTTTAAATGAAAATATGATTCATTATAATGGGGTAGGACTTTCTGCTAATCAGATTGGTATAGAGGAAAGAGCTTTTGTAATGATGATTGATTTAGAAACCCAAGAAACTATTACTTGCTTTAATCCTAAAATTTTAAAAGAATCTAAGGATGAAGTAGAAATGGAAGAGGGTTGTTTATCTTATCCAGATGTACAATTAAAAATAACTAGACCAAATAGTGTCGTAGTTAAGTATGAAGATGAAAGTAAAAAGGTTTATAAGGTAAAGTTTTCTGATTGGAAATCAAGAGTTTTTCAGCATGAATATGATCATATGGAAGGTATTGATTTTAATCAAAGAACTAAATAATTAAAAATCCACTATAAATATGGCTTATTATATCGAAAAACCAGGTGTTCCACAAAATGCTGGTATAGGAGAGATTTATTATAAAGGTGATGGACAATGGACTGATCAATTTGAAGATAGAAAAGTATATATTAATAATCCAGAATCTGTTATTCTTAATTTAGATGGAAAAAATGGTGGATTTACTAATGCCGTTATAAGAGGTGTTTAATAACTAATGGCTAATTTTTACGATACACAACTAAAGAATAGAAATTTACTATCCCCAGTTGGATTTAAATTAACTTTAAATACCAAAAGAAAAATAGATTTCTTTTCAAATACAGCAACTATTCCAGCATTGACTTTAGGAACAGCATTACAAACAACTCCTTTAAGAAATATAGATGTTCCTGGTGATGAATTGTTGTATGATGATTTTCAAATTGAATTCTTAGTTGATGAGGATTTGGTTAATTATATGGTAGTTCATAATTGGTTAACTGGATTAGGATTTCCAGAATCATATCAAGAGTTTAAAACTTTAACTACAGATCCAGAACAACAGAAAGATGATAAGTTACAATATGTTGATGGAAGTCTTCATATTTTGAATAGTAATTTAAGAGATATTGCTGTAGTTAAATTCCAAGATTTATTTCCAGTTTCTTTAACTGGTCTTGAATTTAGAGCAACAGATGATGATATCAATTATTTTACAGCATCAGCAACATTTAAATATATGATGTATAATATACTAGATGTGAATGGCGATCCTTTATGAATCTTGACAAAATTCAGGAAATGTGGGAGCGAGATGCTGTCATTGATCCTGATAATCTACATGATGAATCTTTAAAAATTCCACAATTACACGCAAAGTATTATACAGTTTATAATACTGTTACTTTGTTACGTGAAAAGGCAAGAGAACAATACAATAAAGTTAGATTAGAAAGGCATAGTTATTATACAGGTAAAGCACCAGCAGAAGTATATGCAGAAGAACCCTTTCCATATAAGGTAAGGGAAAAAGATGCTATTCAAAGATATATGGAAGCAGATGATAAATTAACTAAAGTAGATTTAAAGATAAGATACTATGATGCTACGTTAAAATTTTTAGAAGAGATAATTAAAAACGTTTCTAATAGAACATTTCAAATTAAAAATGCAATTGAATGGAATAAGTTCCAAGCAGGTATGTAATTTATAAATACAACTATAGAACTAGTTTTTAAAATGAAGCCGACTCCAAAAGAAACAAAGCACATCCACGAAAACTATCAAAAAGTTGTGGATCATCTTATTAATGAAGGTTACACAGAAGATAAGGATGGAGCTGATAGTATTATTACTGGTATGACCGAAGCATGGTTTAACCAAATTATTTCAGAATAGAAGTTTAAAATAACCTAATAAATATTCATAGGTAATTACCTATGGATTATGTCTCATTTGACTATATTAAAAAAGAATGAGGTCTTTCTGGATATTAAGGCAGAACCTCACGTAT
>VTLG01004535.1_pt1 | contig 18866 bp, 38 predicted proteins | sample 4694571 | NCBI WGS metagenome assembly VTLG01 (sample SAMN12604809, study PRJNA352737) | marine metagenome | biome: ENVO:00000447; feature: ENVO:00000209|ENVO:00000569|ENVO:01000036; material: ENVO:00002151; isolation source: viral sequences binned using virsorter ...
TGTATCTTTTTTTCTGCAAGCAGAAGTTGCATCTGCTTGAAGGTCTTACGAACATCTGCAGGTAATTTTTCGATATTTACCTTATTCAAGTCCATGGTACCAATATGTTTTCAGTATACACGAATGTGTAAATTAAGCAATACAACCTAGAGTAGTGGGACCCCTTTTTACAAAAAGGGGGGTCGATTAAAAATAAAATGTCGATTTTTGGATTTGGTTCGGGACCCCTCGGCGCGTTAGCGCCGAGGGTAGAGAGTTAATTAGCCCAATGATTTAAGGCTTGTTTTTTTATTAGCATTGCAGGACCTACAACAAAATCTTTACGACCTGTTACATAGTTGTCATTGTCAAATGTTGCTCTCCACAATGCCGTTGCCTCTGGGTTTAAAGGTAAGCCAATTAACTTACCCTCTTCATTGATTAATAAAAGATCACCATTTGGAAAAGTAATACACTCAACCATGCCACCTACAAACTTTGAAACCTCTTTGTATTTTGGCTCATCTTTTTTATCTTCAATGATTTTAAACTCAGATGCTTTTGTGTTTATTTCTGTATTTGTCATGTCCTATATTCTCATGGATTAGAGTTATTGTCAACCTCTCTTTTCTCAATATTCCAAATATTATAATATCTTGACGTGTCTTTTACAGGGTCCTTAATCGGTGTTTCTAGTGGCTCACGTCTTGGCTCGATAGCAGTTATACTATTAATGTGTTTATTAACAAAGTTAAGCATACAACCTTGACTACAAAAAAAGCGCCACATTGTATCTTTGTTCCAATGATTAATAGCAACTTTTCTAGTTCTTAAAACCTTATTGCCCTTGCTACCTCGCACTCGGTCCTGTGTTTCGTTAGTATGACAACTCGGACCATGACACCAATTATAGTCTGACATAATTAGTGCCTCACTTTCCAAGATGTAGTCGCAGTTCTATATCCATGTGCGTCTAGGTCATAGTAAACATAATAAGGTGTTCCATTTTTAGCAACTCCAAATCTGCTTTTGTCGTCATGTTTGCCTTTACGAGTAATATGTTTTTTGTGCTTACTCGCCCAATAAGTTATGTAAAATGTTTTAGTCATATTTATTTCTCTCTTTCTATGGGTATCCTATATTAAATAGGATACCCTGTCAACAGTTAATTTAAACTTTCTGCCTGTTGTTTCTCGTACAATATTCTTGCCTTAATCTTATCTTCTCTTGATAGATTTTTATTCTTCATGCCTTTAATTCTTTCAGCAAGATTTTTTGGATTATAGATTACAAGACCTGTACTATTAGTTCTAATAATTTCATGGTCAGTAATTTCTACTCCAAGTTCATTAGCAAGTTCAATCGCCTCATCAAGATATTTATATCCTTTTAATCCTACCTTGATTTCTTTCATCTGGTCTAAAACAGATTTAACCCACTTGTAGTGTGCCATAACAAAAGCACTCTTTTGTTGTTTCCAAAGTATTAAATACTTAAATTCTTCTTCGGAACATTTGATAGACCTATCTCTACAATAATCTCTACCAATTAAATCAACAGAGTATTTGTCATTCCATTCTTTACAATATCCTCTATCAGAATTATGACCACCAAGATATTTAATATTGTTGTCAGTATATTTTGTTAAGTGTGGATTATTATCTTTACCCTCTTGCTCAATCAAAATATCTGCGTTGCAGTTTTCTTGTGCATTGATTTCATCTCTATACAAAGCAAAACCATAACTCCAATCATTATTACCAGAATAATTATTTTCATTATCTATTGAGCCATTTAATTTAAAATCAAAATGTTTCTCAATAGCTTTATCTTCCATGATAGGATTGTCATTATAATCTCTACTCTCAACCTGACCCATGTAGTGAAAATGAAAACAACTGTCTTTGGCAATCGTACTTACATTCTCAAATTTATTTTGTAAGTAGTATGCTTTCTCAACATCTTCCTCTGTATAGTGTCGTCTGATTATTGATTTAGCAAATTCAAAAGTTGTGTCATTCATTTTGATTTGCTTTTCTTTTAACTCAAGATACTTTTGTTTCTCTTGGGTATCTTCAGAAAACAAATGTGCTTTTATTCTATTGGCACATTTATTTCTGTATTCTTGATTTAGTCTTATTCTAGCCATTTATACCTCTTTCTATTTTTATTTGCATAAAGTGTTTTTAATGCTTGACTTATGGATTGTCAAGTATTATATAGGATATATTAATAATTACTCTTATTAATCAACATAGCTTCTAGTTGTGGTGTAAAGTAGGTTTGACCATAGCCCAAACACATGCACAACTAGAACTGATCCCTGGTCCATTGTGGCTTGGAGGACTCTACCTGGAAACAGGGTTGCAGAGCCCAGGTCCCAGACGTGTACACCATCAATGGACCTGGGATCAGAACTAGTATAGGGTGCCTGGACTTATCTGGGCTATATCTGAGAGCGTGATGTTGAACGGCATGACAAGGTAATTCTAGATGAGTACTTGCCCTCTCCGAACCACTAGTACTGATCCCTGGTCCATTGCAGGTTTAATTTTTAATCTTGCAAACCCTGGATGGACCTGGGATCAGTTGTGATTACAGGCACAGCGGTAAGCAGAAACTGTAATTGAGAATGCTGTGTTGCGCGACAGCTGGTCAGGGCTCTATTAGTGCCGGCTGAACTAGAACAACCCGGTGTGAAGAGAGCCCGCAAATGGCCCATTGGTCTTCGTAGAGTTTAAAGACTATAGGCGCAGTAAGATGCGTTAGGAATAATCCCGGGTGAGACCTACCGGGAGCCACAAGCGTCAAGCTTCAAGCTTGACAGCTGGTGAAGGATAGTATAGGATGGATTTAGAAAGGATAAATTATGACTAAAAAATTAAAAGAAGAATATCAACCAGGTGGCAGCAAGCGTCACGTAATTTTAGAGAAAGCTGTAGAATACCTGAAGGACCCGAGGTTTGGCCTTCAAGGCGACAAGCAAAGCTTCCTGATGGAAGAGCTGGGACTGTCTCAGTCTGAGTATTTAACCTGCCTGAACAATGCAGCTGGCGGAGATTACTGGCAATGAAACCAAACGCCGGCAAAGAATACAACAAAATTTTAGTAAACCATTGGCGCTGGCTCGAGGCTCAAGGCCCAAGCTACAAGCAACAAGCGACAAGCTGCAAGCGTCAAGCCGCAAGCTTGACAAGAAAGCTGTACAATGATATTGTATCCTATAAACTAAAGGAGAAATTATGAAAGAACAAACAATAGACACTTATTCAATGATGGGTAAAGAAATTAAAAACACAAAGCAACAATGGATTGACAGGTGGAAAGATTGCACTGTTAGCTCACTGGCTGGCTTGATGTCCTGGGAGGAATACACACAATTAAAAGATAGAATTGTAGAATTAGCAGGCAAAGATTTTGATAGAAGGGTTGAACGTGAAAACAAGCGAAGCTCTTAAAATTATAGGCGGCAGCCTGAGCAAGCCTTCAAAGATGCCGGGCTGGTCGATAGGTTTACCGGCCAAGGAATGCAAGACAGGCGGTAAGCTCCAAGCGGTGAAGGGCAGCGTGTGCTTCGACTGTTACGCACTCAAGGGCTGTTACGTGTTCAAGGTTGTTCAGGATGCACAGTACCGGAGACTGGCAGCCATCAAGAGCCCGGACTGGGTCACCGCGATGGCACACCTGATTAACAGCAAGAAGCCCGACGTGTTTCGCTGGCATGACTCAGGAGACGTCCAAGATCTAGATCATTTAAATAAAATTTATGAAGTCTGTAGACTGACGCCCAGCAAGCGTCACTGGTTACCGACTCGTGAAGCTTGGATCAAGGACCACCTTGACTGCAAGCCTACAAATTTAGTCATACGATTTAGCGCGCCCATGGTAGACCAGCGGGCGCCTCAGTCGTGGCCTAACTCTTCAGAAGTAGTAACTGAAGGCGGCAATTGCCCCAGCTCAAAACAAGGTAATCAATGTTTAGACTGCCGGGCATGCTGGGACCCTTCAATTAAGACAATACAATATAAAGCTCATTGATATGTTTAGACATCCAAAGTATTATAAAGAATTACGCAAGCGTAATAAATCGGACCAGGCCATTAGCTTAAGAGCTCACGACGGTGAGCGCGAGCGTGCGACTGGTCCGGGCCTCAAGCGCCAAGCTTCAAGCGACAAGCTCAGAGAGTCTCAAGCTTCAAGCGACAAGCGTCAAGCCCCAAGCAACAAGCGTCAAGCTTGAAGCCACAAGCGACAAGCTCCTTGATCCTGGACCCTTCAAAAAGTTTCAAGCACCTTGAACCGAGGTGCTCTACTAAGATAAAACTGTTCTTTGGATGTGTCTTATGGAAAGCAATTTGATGTGGACTGAAGCGTACCTTGTTACTCTTCGTAACTTTTAACTCTACTGTGAAAAAGTGCCCAGAAGTATTATAGCCCAATAGATCAGGAGTACCGGATAAGCTAAGGTTTTCAAGTCTGTTCCAGATAATTTTGGGAGTCTTTGATTTAAGTTTTTGATATAATTTACGCTCTGGAGCCATGTATTTTTTGGAGTAACATTGTCATTCATTTAATAGTCCTTTTTAAGTTTATCTGGCAAGATAAGCTTTGAAGACCTTTCCGTTTTTAATACCAAACGATGTGCACTATGACCTGGATGACCAATGATTGGAACTGCATTTTCGTGCACTTCCATTCTTCTAATCGCATGTAACTTTCCATTCATTTCTACGTAGATGACGGCGTTCTTAACTGCGTCGCTACCTTTCGTAAAACTACCTAAGAAGGTTTGCAAGTCTTGTACTCTCATGACTCTTTTCGTCTTAACTTGTTAGATAAATCCTGTATCACATTTTGATAACCTTGCAACAAATTATTTGCAGATTCTAATTCTGCAGAAGCTTTACGTAACTCCCACAATTGATTTTTCTGTAACTCGACCAAAGCCTTATAACCTTCTACTTGTTGTTTAAGTTTTTCTATCTCATCTTTCATTATTGACAATATAGGATAGTTACCTTAAATTGTCAATCATGGGAGTACCTAAAAGACTAACAGAAATGCAACAACGGTTTGCTGAATTCCTTGTATTCGGTGGACCTGACGGACCAATGACTCAAACCGAAGCGGCGTTAGCGGCAGGGTATAGTCCCAAACGTGCAAGACAAGAAGGATCAGAACTTTGTAATCCAAGACTGTCACCGCTTGTTGTAAAATATATTGGTGAGTTAAAAGAAGAAAGACTTAAAAAACATGAAGTCACTTACGAGGGACACGTAGCAGAACTTGCTAGACTTCGTGAGGCTGCTTTAAAGAAAGGATCTTTCTCTTCTGCTGTAAATGCTGAAGCAAATCGAGGCAAGGCAGCAGGACTATACATAGACAGAAAAATAATAAAAACTGGAAAATTAGAAGATATGTCAGAACAAGAACTAGAAGCAAAAATGAAACAACTCTTAAACGATTACGGTCAAATAATTGATGTGACTCCATCTAAATCTTCTGAATCTTCTTTACCCAATCTCGAGGAATCATCGTCCGATCCCCAAAACTAAAACTACCATCATCTTCTCTGTCATACGATGCAAATAGTTTTACAGAATTTTTATCTTTTGAATACAACCAACCTTCATTTACAGGTCTAGCTAATTTCATTTTATCAAACTCTTTCTCAGTAGCCCAGCCCGAATCGCTCACGCAGTCGATCCACTCCACTCGGACTTTTGGATAAGGTATGTCGGGAGTTATTGAGGCAACAGCTTTTCTTCTTTTCCTAGGCATAAATTTTATTTACCATACTAATAGCAATCTAAAAAGTTTAAAAAGTTTCACATCAAACTCAAACTCGCGCGCGTAGGGCATTCTGTATTACCCTAAATGGACAAAATAATTTGTACTCTAAAACATGATTTGTACCATAATCTGTCCACCCTAAAGTCAATAAAATCAACACTTTTAGACCAAAAGTACAAAAAGTACACTTTTTTTGAATGAAAAAAAATATTTTTTTTGAAACTTTTTAAATCACTTATAGTACTGTCTTTGCCTCATTTTTGCCATAATGTATCTCAATTATTGCCAACTTGTCTTCAGCCTCTGCTATCTTCATTAACAGCTTATCTACTTCACCTGTAATGTCAGGATGTTCAGGTATTATCAACTCTTGATCGCTGTAACACTTAATCTTATACTTAGCATCCTCTATTTCAGCCTTGTATCTGCAGTTTAGAACGTTTCTAAGTTTGTCATTCATAGTTTCTCCTTTCTTGCCACAATCTTGCCATAATTATCCATGTACAAAGTAAACAAATGTTTACCATCAAAGTAATAACCGTGTATTTCCAACACTTTTTTCTTCTTATGAGCCATTAAAAAAATCCTCCGGGTTGTATGGTTTACTTATCTTCTTTTCATCAAACTGTAATTCATGATACATGTCTAGTCGTTTGAGAAACTTGTGTTTCCATGTCCGTAGTTCATGGTCCGTGATTCGAAATTCTTGGTAATATAAATCTGGTGTACACATCATGATTACACCCTGACGTATCGCTGACCCATGCACATAATCGTGAGCCATGGCGTATGCTGCAATCTGTAAGTAATAATCTTCAACCCACTCTTTCTTCTTCGGCTTATTAGACTGTTTAAAGTCTACAATAGTTTCCAAACCATTATGGTTACAAACGAGGTCAGTAGACCCAGCGTATAACCCAGGATAATACAACGTGACTTCTGAGCCGTAGTATTCTTCAACAGGAGCAAGACCGATCTCAATAACTTTTTCGGCCATGGGCTTCGCCGCCTGTCCGAGTTCTGTAAGATCATCGTAGCCAATGCCTGTAATATAGGATTCCAGGAATTTGTGCATGGATGTTCCCCGCCTACTAGATAGATTCTTGATTCGCTCTGCTTCTTTTTCTCCAACTTTGGCCTTCCAATCTTTTATAAATTGTTGATTTTTGGTAGCGCCTAATATCGTAGTTACAGACGGAAGTCTATAACCATTTACATCATAGATCCGTGAGCCTTGGTCCTCGATCTGTGTGCCTTTGACGTAGGTATATTTCTCGTTAAACTTAATCGGTTTACCGATATTATGATATTCTTGTATGTCTTTGTCGTTCATCATTTTAGATTTTTAACATAACGTGTACCATGATGGTATTGTATACCTTTTTCCTTTTAAAATTTTTTTAACTCCGTGTGGATATTCTTTTCCACTTGGAAATATCATACAACTTAAAGATTTTAGTTTATATTTTTTCTCTTTGTTATTCTCCATAAAGAATAACTCTCCGCCTTCGTAATCATCATTCAAATAAATTAAAGAGGAGAAGTGAAATAAATCTCCATGCTCATCGTTGCGATCTACATGTAAGGGCATGCTGTGTCCTTTGTTCCATCGGCACATCCTCATTTTTCGAAACAGGTGAGTGCGAGCTTTAAAATAGTGATCTATAAACATTTCATTTTTACAAGCGTAATAGAGCAATATGTTTTTCATATTAACATTTGGGATATCTGAGAAATGAAGATTTCTATCTCTGTGAAACTCTCTATCATCACTGCAAAGATGATCATATTGATCAAAATAATTTATTAACAGTTTAGCATCGTTAGGATGTACAAAATTTTCAATTATATATTTCATTTTTTATTTTTTTTACCATCCAAATATTTTGGTGCAAATTTTTTTATATTATTTAAAGGTGCAGTGTCATGAAAGTTACCACTAACACTAATTCTGGTACAATTAGATTTATAAGGTGCTACCCAGTGTTTGAGCCATGCAGGAAAAATGTACATATCTCCTTCTTCTGGAAAATGAGACATGTAAGTTATGCAATCTCTATGTCCATCTCCATATAAAAATTGTATACCACCAGGTCCACAGCTCTTGCCTTTGTAAGCTAGCTGTTCTGTTTTAAGTTCGTGTGGTATTTGTAAATATATTACAAAAGATAACTTACCATCATGGTCATGTGGTGGGTTAAAATCATTTGGTCTTTGATGGTTTATCCATAGTGCAGACAATACGTACTCAGGTTTTCTTTCATATTTTTTGTTAGTATATCTTTCATACATTTGATCATACACTCCAATGTATTGAGAAAGCATAGGTAATATTTTGTGTTTAGATTTATCATTATATCCTGTTTCGTGGTCCAGGATTCCTGCTAACTTATCTCTGTAATCTTCAGTATTTTTTTTACCCTCTTCTAACAATAATTTTTTAAACTCATCTTCTATTTTTAATTTAATAACACAAGGTCCCCAATTAAATGTAGATACAGGTATCTGTTTATTGTTTATCATAGTTTCTTTTTTAATTCTTTCAAATATTCTTCGTTTTCTTTTTCTTGTTGTGTTCTGATTATCTTAACATGTTTACGCCATGCCCATGCATTTAGCGTACCTGCCCACTTCATAATAAAGTGTAAACCTTGATATACAAATTTATCAAACATTATGCTGCGTCCCTTTCCTCGTAATATTTTAAAACTTTTATAGCTTGTTTGACTTTATTCTTTTCACGCATGTAAGGCAATAGACGTCTTATAACCTTTTCAGCTTGTCTGTGTGTTAACTGCCAACGCAATTGTTTTTTATACCCTTTCTTTCTTGGTTTAATTTTTATTAGATGACCTATTTTAAAATAAGAAAATACATCTCTCATTATTTTAAAATCAGTGTTGGTAGCTTCCATTCTGATAGTTGTGCATGGGTATCTTTTCTTCATCATTGGATTGTATTTCATGATCTGTGAGAATGTTATACAACCTTCACCATCAAAGAATCCTGCTATGTATCTTATATCTATTTTTTTCGCCATTTCTTATACTCCTTCAAGTTTACTACTTTATTCTCTATCTCATCTCCTGCGTAGTGATCTATTATTTTTTGTATCTTTGGTAACTTGACGTGTGCAAAAGGCCAAATCATTTTACAAACATAGTATGCATCTCTGTATCCACATCTCCATCTGTATTGCATCTTACGACCGATCTGTCCTTTACCCGGTGGTTTTTTAGCAAATGTTCCAACACCTAAAGTGTCGTGAACCCATTTTACAATAGATCTTTCAGTCATACTTATTTCCATACGCACTTCCCATGTTGGGTAAGCTTTCTCTATCGGTCTTCTTTTCTTCATTACTTTCTTGTGGTAAATATTGCCCTCACCATCAAATAGGCCTGCAATGTATGCAGCATCTGTTTCATTCATCGTATTTCCTTACATATATTAAGATTGCTAGTATTATAATTGAAACGATAATACCTAAAAAAAATAAACCTTCCATATCAACCCCCATGCTTTCCGTGCACGTACTCGCATGGCGGCAAAGGCTCCACACCTAACCTCATTTTATTGCGAGGATCAACGGTTGCCGTACAGAGGCTAGCGCGAGGCGTTACATGGACGGAGGTCCTTTTCAAATCTTTATTTTTTATAATCCATCTTACAGTTGCAGTTGTGGGATCAAACCCATCAAAGTCAAATTTAGTGCAAGCTGTCAGAAGTACCATCATCAATCCAACCCATATCAGTTGTTTCATAGTATTCACCCTCCGAGTCACAGTCCCAACATTGATGCACTTGATCTTTATCTTCTGTTGCGACTTTTACATATCCATTACCTTTGCAAGTTGGACATATGTGTATTGTCACTTTAGCTTTTTTTAATTTTGCCATTTAACTTTTTCGCTTTCTCATTTGCAATTGATTCAATTGTTTTTGCTATGGATAATTTAGCATCGGGCAATAATACCTTTGATAACTTATCCAAAGTAGCGTATGTTTCTTTTGTTAGTGAAACATTTTTATACTTTGTCATGTCTGTCATGCGTGTTCCTTTCATTTTAATAACCCTAATATAGGTGATAATATAGGATTGTCAATGAAATTTTTGTTAAGTTTAATAATTTGTTCAAGTGTTGCTGGAGATTGTATGCCCCCTTTTGATTGGCGAGAAACATTTAAAAGTAAATACGATTGCATGACATTTGGCTATGAAGAATCTCTTAATAAAATGAAAGAAATAGGCAGAGAAGATGTTAACAAATATGGCATGTATATTAAGTTTACATGCACACCAGTCGACACAATTTGACAATATGGCTAAATTATGTTATGGCGAGAAATCTTCTCACCATTACCTACCCTTATTTTTCCCTCTTTAGGGTAGGTGTTTCTTTATTCCACATCCACAGTAAAATAACTGCAGGTAGAATAAAAAGACTAGTTACACATACACCCAAAAAAATATCCACTATCATCGTTCATTACATGTGCGTTAAGACTATCAACAAAAGTTGTTAGTTTCAATCGTATAATGTCACATAAATCAAAACAATTAACGTCGTTTGTCAACACTACTCCATCCATCATTTCTTTTGTGACAGATACCAGATTATACAATCCGTCGTTTATTAGTATCAGATCCATTAGTTGTACCTAACGCTATGATTTTTTTTAAACTAGGAGCTGACAGTTGTATATCCACACCATAAGGTCTCCATTGTTGTTTCATTATATTTAATTCCAACAACAGTGTTGAGTATTGTCGTTGAGATATTTTATTTGTTTTTATTGTTATAGTTTTTTCTTTCATAACTATAGGATAGTCATTTATTTTATTTTGTCAACAGCTTGTTTTATAAATAAATTAAGTGTTAATCTTCCATCATCAATTGAAGAACCATGATGACCATAAGCTTTATGTTTCATTGTCCCTCTATACATAATAAATCTATTTTTAATAAATTTAATATCATTAATCATATTATCATTATCATCATACAAGTAAGTTCCTGAATTTAAATTTGTATTCGACAAATATATTAAACCTGCAAGTTCATTATTATCACAATGAATCCAATCTTTATTTTCATCTTCATGAAGTCTAAGATGTACAAAAGATGCAATTATCCACCTACCTCTTTCAAGTAAATTATTTGCATTCATTAAATAACAAACGTAGTCATGTAAAATAGGATTTGTTTCAGTTAATGAAAGACTTCTATATCCTGGCCAAGTAGCATTTTTATTATATTTATCTATTTGTCGTATTTCCTCTTGCGAATATAATTTAATTTTTTTTATTTCTGGTAAAATTAAATTTAAATTAGGAAAAAAATTATCTTCTTGGATTAGATTCACACTCTCCCTTGTCGGTTGTATTTTTTATACGATCTTTTCTTTGATTTATTTAAGTTTTTTGTGTGTCTGCCTGGACGCTTACGAGGTTTTGGACGTGGTACGAAGTGAACAAACTTTTGTCTAGCCATCGAAATATTGATCTACTTTTGATTGTAATGAGTTTTTAGATAGGTGTGGTATGTAACTTATGACACCATTTACTTTTTGTTCTAAATCAGAACCACACGTTAAACATCTAAAAAATTGTTTTGTTAATCCTACCAATGGTGTGTATTCATCACAAGTTGGACAAATGCCGTTAACTATCTCTGCTGTTATTTTGAAATTTTTTCCTGTCATAAACTTTCTTATTCTTTATCACAATCTGACGGTAGCGTCTATCTCTTAAATATTTTGCAACCTTATTTGAGGTGGATTTTTTTGATTGACTTTTCACCTAAATATATCTCTGTTTCTGCCTCACCCTTCCAACATTTATAAGACACGTTGGGATTGTATTCTCTTTCTGCTACACGTCGGGCACGAAGACATGCAGCCATTGATTCTTGTATACGGTGTTCCTTGATTTCTCCATTTATAAACATCAAAAGGGCCACCACAGACTCTATCATTGTGAACTTCCGTTTGTATATTTCATTTCACGATTTGCATCTTTTAGTTTTTCGATGTCTACTAATACTTTATCCATTTGTTTTCTTAAAAATTCTATGTTTACTTTGTTTAGTGCCATATTTTCAATATGTTTGTTTAGCTTGTCGGTAGTTTTATAAAGATCCTCAATCATCATGAATTGCTCAGAATCCGCGGGAAGCGAGCCAAGTTGGCCCCGTGGCCATTTTATTCTAAAGTCTGTATTCTCTGTTAAATCTTTTTCCATTAACTCTAATCTTGTTGAGTGTTGGTTTAGACGTTCTACCATTTGAAAATAACCCATGGTACCGAGTGCTACGATAATTATTAAACTAGCAACCGTCTTCATCGGCATTTGCACTGCAGCCTCTTCAGATATATTTAAAGGTTTTTTACTCATTTTTTGGTTTTGGTAGAGGAATTATATATTCTTTTAACTCAAGTTTCAATGGTGTGTGGTCTACCGGCCTTACAAAAAAGGCCAGTAAACAAAATAAAAGTATCAGTACGGCTGTGAATGTATAGTTCAAGCTACTAAACTCCTTCATTTAGTCAGTCCAAAACCAACTTTTAATTTTTTTCCAAAGTCTTTTAATCATTTTTTTTCTCCTCTATTTCATAGAAGAACTTGTCGGTATCCTCTGTCCGCCACGCTCTGCTATCTTCTACATTCCACTCAGAAGTTTGCACTTTCCAATCAGGAATATCATCTTTAACCGTGAAAGAAGGTATGTCCCATATACATCTATTGTTTGGTTGTGCTGCATAATTACCATCATCTAATGCAATTATGTGAGCGCACTTGTGTTCGTGCGGTATCTCTGAATGGTCAGTGTCAAGTATATTACTTTCAGGATGTGCAAAGTCAATAGTAAATAAATATTTACCAGGATGCCATTTTTTATCTTTACCTATGTATTTACCAGCTTGTCCTGCTAAGATGTCCCAAGAATGAACAGAAGGATAATAACTAAAACAATTCCAAAGCTGAAGCTCATCAAGTCTACGTTTAGGTACATCCTTAATTTTAAATCCACGTTGTATAAATGCTGTAATAGGGAGTCTATAAAAGATTGCACCATTTTCCATGATAGCATGAAATAATATACTGTGACCTGTAATAGAGCTAATACCAAAGATAATACAGTCTTCAACTTCTCCATGATGTTTTTTAAGATCATATAAATATTCTCTTCTTATTTGTGCGTAAGTTACAGGTATGTTTGCGTTTAAGTATGCCATAAATCATTTTATGTTTCCCCAGTTAGTGCCAGATTCATAATCAACTTTATTAGGCACCTCAAGGGTAACTGCCCCTTCCATAATCTGTTTTATCTTATCAGCATGTTCAACAGATTCAACTGATATATCAAGTTCATCATGCACTTGTATATGTGGTGTGATGCCTTCCTTGTGTAAATCTATCATGGCTTTTTTTGTCATGTCAGCAGCTGATCCTTGTATTAATCTGTTCAAAGCTTTGTATGTATAAGCACGTTTTATCCCTGGTCCATGTTCCGCGAGTGCTGCTTCATGTGGCAACGCTTTGTGTATACCAAACTGATTTGGCTCCCATAAATGAAAGCGACAAAGTCTTCCTAACAATGTACGGACACGTCCTCTGTCTTGTGCTCTTGCCATGACACTATCCATTAATTGTTTTACAAATGGCACACGTGAATGATACTGTCTAAATAATTCATTAGCTTTTTCTTTATTAACACCTAACTCTGCTTGTAATTTATTTTTACCCATACCATAAAACAAACCAAGATTAATTGTTTTTGCTTGTTCTCTTGGTATGTCTGCCATCTCAGCTACAATTTTGTGAAAGTCTGCATCACCTTCGTTGTATGCATCTAATACATCACCCACCGCATACATATTTTGTAATGCAGCATAGTGCACAACTAGTCTTGGCTCTTGTTGTGAGTAATCAAACACACCCCATTTACAATTATGTTCTGGTATAAACAATGATCTAATCATTGGTCCAAGTTCCTTGTTTCGTGCAGGAATCTGCTGTAAGTTTGGATTCGCGTAACTAAATCTACCAGTCACGGTCCCACCACTATCAGATCGAAGTTGGTTTATTTCAGCATATATTCTACCTTTATGTTCGTGTTTAATTATGGTATCAATAAATGTTGTGTGTGCTTTGTTTATTTCTCTTGCACGTGCAATTTTTTGAACTATTGGGTGAGGATGATTTTGTAAAAAGTTTTTTGTAAATGATGGAGAATTTGTTTTTTCAGTTCGGTCAAATGGTAGGCGTAATTTTTCAAAGACTTGCGCAATGGAACGTGCAGCCCATATTTGAGTATCTACTCCTGTTTCTTTTTTTACTATGTGTAGGCATTCTTTTTCTTCTTTTAATAGTTTGTTTTTCAATTCAAATGCTGCTTGGGTATCTACACGGACACCTAAAAAACGCATATCGACAAGGCAAGGAAAAAGTTCAGTTTCTAAATCAAAAATAGATTTTATATCTTGACTAATAATCTCTTTTTTCATTTCTTGCCAAAGTTCTAATGTTAATTTAGCATCAGCTTCAGCATATTCACCCACATACATCGCAGGTAATTTATACATCTCTGACTTAGCATCTATACCCCATTCTTTTGCTGTTTCGGCCAATACAGCCTCGTTTTTGCCTCTTCCAACATAATCACGACCCATACTACCTAAATCATAACGAAAGCGATTCTCGTCCACGAGAGAGCCAGCAATCATGGTATCTACTATACGACCTTGTATTTCAAATCTTTCAGCCCTTAAAAAACACACATCGTACATAGCATTATGAAATATCTTATCTGCAGGTGTTTTTAATATAGATTGCAACCATCTTGTAACCATTCCATGATCCATGTTGCCACCACCTTCATGACGTATAGGGTAGTATCCAGACCAATCTTGCACAGCCACAGCTATGCCCACAATATGTCCTCTCCCTGTAACAGAACCAGAGCCCATAGTTTTTAAATTAGGGTCTTTAGTTTCTAAATCAATTGCAATCTCATCATACTTTGATAGATCAGGAAATTCTGTTGGAGGCAGCCATTCTACCTGTGGACTGAACATGGGTTTCTGTATCATGAGTAATCCCTCTCTAGTATCATTTCTAAATAATGTATTGCTTTTTTTATATCTTGCTCTTTCCCTTTTACAGCATGCCTGCAAATATATTTTATAGCATTCCCTTCTGCAAAAAGCAACTTGTTCTCATTTATAAACTCTGCCGGTTGAATCTTCATATTACGATAGTGTTTTCCCCCAACCTGTTCTTCTAATGAATTGTATGTTGTTCCTTTAAATAAATTTTTATGTGTCATAAATCATATCCTTTATTTTCTTGTTGTGGCCTGATAATGTGTAAATGTTCCTTAGTCCTTGTTGCACCAACATAAAACAATCTGTTCTCATCATCAGGATTTTTTTCGTAACTTTTCATTGTATTAAAACTAAGATCAGTGAGCAACACAACATTTTCTGCCTCACCACCTTTCGCACCATGTATTGTAGATAAAGTTATACGTGGTGCTTGGTTTAACTTTTCTCCCTTTCTTCTCATTTGTCTTAAATAATTAACTTCTCTTCTTGGAGCTGCATCAAATGCTTCATGCCATACAGCGTTTGTTTTTAATCCATAATGTTTTTTTAATGTATCAATGTCGTACATACTGTCTTTTAACATGCCTTTTAATTTTGTTTTATCTACGCTCATGTATCCATATATTCTTTCAACTTGATCATAAGATAACAATTGACCTTTACATACATTTTCCCAATCTAATGCAGCCATGTGAAGTGTATGTTCTTTTTGTTTTTTAAATTTATTATTGTAATAATATCCATTCTCATAAAGTGTTGGCTCTAGTTTATCTAACATATATTTAGTTCTAGCTAGAACCAACCATTCACCTGATGACATATTGATGTCTTCAAAGTCATCGTATCTAGAAAGAGAGCCTTCGTGAATTTTTGGATTCCAAGATTTATTTATTCTTGTTTTAATTTTATTTATAATACCCATTGCAAGTCCATGCACCTTTGCAGGTATTCTATATGATTGTTGCAAGGGCAGCATCTGTCCTTCTTGCGCTATGAAAGAGTCCACATCTGCCCCTGCCCATCTAAATATTGCTTGGTCATCATCACCTGCAATAAAAGAATCTTTTGTTTTTTGCCAAATAATTTTTGCCATGTCCCATTGCATTCTTGATAAGTCTTGTGCTTCATCTATAAATACAACATCAAACTTTGGCACTGCCACATCTGACTTTGTAAATTCTAATATCATGTCATTAAAATCTATAAGGTCGTGTTGTTTTTTATATTCTTTTAAATAATGTGCTATTCTTTTTAATTTATTTAATTCTAAATCTTGGTTGTGTTCATTTAAATTATACTGCTGCTCTGCTGTAATCCCTTTTAATATTGCAAGGTTTATTATTCGTAAATACTCACTATCTGATGTAAAGATTCCATTATAATCATTTTCATAATCTGCATAATTTATTTCTTCTTTTACTTTTTTACCAAAGTCTTGATAATGTCTACGTTGCATTACGTTTTCTTTTTTAATACCAAGTCTTCTAAACGCTAGTGAGTGTAGTGTTCTAAAATAAGGTAAATCATCTTCATCTAAATTAAATTTTTTAATTGCTCTATCTCTTGCTTCATATGCAGCTTTTTGTGTAAACGCAAAGTATCCAACTTTGTCAGGGTCTGTATTTTTAAGATAGTCATCTACTTTATTTAATAATGTAGTTGTTTTACCTGTGCCTGGTGGTCCTAGTACAATAGTTTTCATTAGTATGGTGTTTCTTCTTTTAATTGTTTTTGTTTGTATTCTTCTGTTTTCTTTTCAAACTCTTCTACTACATAAACAGATAATTTATTTTTACCTATTCTTTTATCTACACAATTACATTTTTCTCTTAACATTTCTGCAGTTCGTGAATATCCAAGATCCCAACGTTTACGCATTAAATAATTGTGATAAAATTTATCAAACACAAAATGATGATAACCATTGTTAGTCCAAGTGCCACCTCTTGGTAAATCTTCTTTAGAATCTAACTGTGTTCTATTCAAACAATACTCTTGTAGATGATTTTGTAATTGATCCTCTGTTCGTAAACCCTCAGCAGGTTCTGTTACCTCTGCGTTGTTTAACAATATATTAGTTATATGCACCCAGTCTTTTTCTTTTAATGTAGGTGGTCTATTTTTTAATTGCACCATACATGCTTCTTGAAATAAACTTTGTTGTCGTAAATGTTTTACACTTTCTAGTTTTAATCTTTCACCATCTACGTTTAAATAATAATATGGATCTTCAAGATCTATTACTTGTAAATCTGTTAGATTAGGAAATAATACTTCTTGACCTATACCAAACTTTCTAGATCTACATAATGTTTTATCACATAGACTACACATTGGTTGATCGTTACATTTATAACCCCAATCTTTTTTATCGTGTTGTTTAACAACAATATCTACTTCAGAATCTGACAACGGTTTTTCCATTGCAGTTTCATTAAACACAACTAGTTTAGATTTCCATCCGTCTGGCCATTTTTGTTTTGCATACACACCATAATGAAACAATGCATTATTTCTACCACCCTCACCTATTTTATTTTCTGACATCAACTCAATACATGGTGGTCCATCAGAGTATTTTGTTTCCGGTCTTTTAACTTCTATTGTGCTAATATCATCTTGTTTATATCTTTCTTGTAATTCAAAAAAACTTTCTAATGTAGCGGCTTCACCATTTTCTTTAAATGCATATCTAACAGAATTTTTAAAATTAAAGTATGGTAAGTTAAGAAAATTTCCTGTATCATCTTGCGATTTTAATTCTGTTTGTTTAGGAAATATTTCTGAGTTACCATAACCCAATACTGCTCTTATCTGCACTAATTTATCTCGCATTGTTTTTGCAGCAACGTAGTCAGACGTAAATAAAAATACATGTGCACCACCAGACTTTGATCTACAAACAATCAAAGGTAGTTTCATGTTTATTATTTTATTTATTAATTTTTTGTGATCAAAACCTGCGTAAGAATCTATGTCTATACAACCCCATCTACATTGATTGTTATCGTTAATAGGTATAATACCTAAATTTTCTTTACCTTCTAAATGTTTTTGCCAAAGTTCATCAGTGACTGGTTGACGTTTTACAAATGATTTACCTTTTATTTTTGTGCCATTACCATTTGTGTCTTCTACAATAGTGACACCATGTGCACGTTCTAATCCTATAAATATATTTTTAAATCTTTCTATCATATAGCGCTTTTTAAGTGGGCGTTTCCACGCTAGCTTCGACGCCCACTACCTAGGATTCTAGTAATGCCCTTTGGACTCTGTTTCCTCTGAGCCGTGTTTAGCTTGGACCTCACCCTTACCTACACTTGTAGCAAAGTTTTTAGCCATGTCGTACATATTTTTATCTTCGACAGGACCAACTTTACTTACATCCCAACCAAACCATGTTCCTTTGTCGTTAGACATCTGAACGGTTGATAGTTTATAAATGTGGCTATACGTAGGCGGAGTAAATAATCCATTTTTACCCTGCATTTTTATACCCATCATCATTGAGTTCCATTTTCTACTAACTTTAAGTTGAGTAGATTTCATAGAAATCAAAGCTGTTGTTGGGTTATCGCCGAGCACTAATACAAAATGATTTGCAGTGTTATCGAGATAATTACCGTTTGGTAATCTATCTTTATAGTCTTTACCTCTAGTGGTTTGACTAATGATATCACTGTCAGGTTCATGAATTGCAACAGGTGCACCACTACTAGTGCCTCTGTCTTGCCATTCTATATACTGCCTTTTATAGTGACATGGCACAACATTTAAAGTGTCGTACAATTCATTTGTAACAGTGTTGATTATTTTACCAGGTTCTGCGCCCTCTACATACTTACCATCTCTTTTGTTTACCTCTGGAGATAGTTGTCCCAAAATTTTTAAGAAAGGTAACGCAAGATCTTCCTGCGATATATTTTGAGCACCTTGTTGTGCATCAGCTTCAAATAAATTTGTTGCTAATGCTCCTTCTT